>ERZ857775.346-NODE-346-length-71009-cov-7.225963_pt1 | contig 71009 bp, 104 predicted proteins | sample MGYA00519698_ERZ857775 | MGnify/ENA primary metagenome ERZ857775 (study PRJEB31778, sample SAMEA3449363) | human gut metagenome | biome: human gut; feature: human-associated habitat; material: faeces | place: United Kingdom | collected 2010/2012 ...
TTCTTTCCGGTAATTTGACAAATCTTCGACATTTCTATCTTATTTTTATAGTTTTTATCTATACTTATTTCAAACAGAGCGCAAAGTAAGCACTTTTATCGTTACAAAACAAGTTTTTCCTAAAATAATTCATTGTACGAGAACATTTTTTGCTCATTTCAGTTTGCCGCAAAGCATCGACAACGCATTTTGAATAGCACACTGTACATTTCCTGCCCTTCCGCAATCTCCCTCCTGCTTCATTGTCACAATTTCATTTTTATAAGCAGCTGCTATCCAGATTGTACCCACCGGTTTTTCCTGTGTTCCACCACCGGGACCTGCAATGCCCGAAGTGGCAACCGCACAGTCCGTTTTCAGCGTTTTCATCGCACCTTTCACCATTTCAACAACAGTCTCCCGGCTCACTGCACCATGTCTGGCCAGTGTTTCGGCAGAAACATGAAGCAGATCTTGCTTTATTTCATTAGAATATGCCACAATCCCTCCATTGAAGTACTCCGAGCTTCCCGGAACCGAAGTTATTAAGGCGGCAATTCCGCCACCGGTACAACTTTCAGCGGTGGAAAGGGACAGATTCTTCGCTTTCAACAGTTCTCCTATTTCTTCTTCCAGCTTCATACCTTATTATATAGGGAATATATTCTTCTTACAAGGTGACACGCGAATAAGCGGGCGCTTCTATCGGACAAAAGTCCTTATCCAGATATTTGAAGTAGCCGGTAATGGCGATCATTGCAGCATTATCCGTTGTATAACTGAACTTAGGAATGAATATGTTCCAACCGTATTTTGCCGCATGTTCGCGGAAAGAGTTGCGCAAACCGTTATTTGCCGATACACCGCCGGCAACAGCCACTTCTTTTATATTATACTGCTTTGCCGCCTTACGCAATTTATCCATTAATATATCGACAATGGTAGCCTCCAATGAAGCTGCCAAATCCGTCTTATGATGCTCGATGAAATCGGGATCGTCCTTTATCCAGTCTCTCAAGGAATACAAGAATGACGTTTTCAAGCCGCTGAAGCTATAATCCAATCCCGGAATATGCGGTTTGCTGAAAGTAAATGCCTTCGGATTGCCCTGACGTGCCAATTTATCAATAATCGGGCCTCCGGGATAGCCCAACCCCATTACCTTTGAACATTTGTCAATAGCTTCACCGGCAGCATCGTCAATGGTCTGCCCCAGAATTTCCATATCGTTATAGGCTTTCACCAAAATAATCTGAGAATTTCCGCCGGAAACCAGCAGGCAAAGAAAAGGAAATTCAGGTTGAACATTGTCTTCACCTTCCGCTTTAATGAAATGCGCTAACACATGTCCTGTCAGATGATTAACATCCACCATAGGAATACCCAAAGAGCGAGCGAACCCTTTGGCAAACGATACACCTACCAGTAAAGACCCCATTAGTCCCGGACCGCGTGTAAATGCCACAGCGCTCAATTCTTCTTTTGTGACTCCGGCGCGTTTCAAAGCCTCGTGCACCACCGGCACTATGTTCTGTTGATGTGCACGCGAAGCCAATTCGGGAACAACTCCACCATAAGCTTCGTGAACTGCCTGGCTGGCTACAACATTCGATAGCAGGTAGCCGTCCTTGATGACTGCTGCAGAAGTGTCATCACATGAAGATTCTATTCCTAAGATTATTGTACTCATAGTGTTTATTTACGTTTAAACGCTGCAAAAGTAGTGATAAAAGTAGTATCCATAACGTATTATTTCATATTTTTGTTGGCCGAACAAAAAATTAACCGCCTATCAGAACGCTGAAAACGACAGTACGCTGGATAATCGGTATAGTGCTGGGGCTCTATATCGGGATAATTTTATTGCTGAACATCCCTTATGTCCAGCATCAGATGTCTGTACTCGTAGCCAAAGAGCTAAGTTCCGTATTGGGCAGCCGGCTTACTATCGGGCGGATCAATATAGGGTTGCTGAACCGGATTATTATCGATGACCTTATGCTGAACGACCAGTCGGGAAAAGAGCTGCTTAAAGTAGGGCGTCTGTCCGCCAAGTTCGAGATACTCCCCTTATTCAACGGAAGAATATCTATCGGAAACGTACAATTATTCAGTTTCAACGCTAATCTGGAAAAGCCCACTCCTCAAGCGACAAGCAATTTCCAGTTCGTACTCGATGCGTTCGCTTCCAAAGACACTGTCAAGAAGAAAAGCAATCTGGATCTTCGCATCAACTCCCTGCTGATACGTCGCGGGCGGGTATCTTACGATGTCCTATCCGCCGAAAGAACTCCGGGAAAGTTCAATCCGCAGCACATCCGCCTGTCCAACATTCTCGCCAACATCTCCTTAAAAGCTCTTCAGAGCGATTCGATCAATGCCGCCATTAAGCGAATGAGTATTGAAGAAGACCACTCCGGCTTTGAACTAAAGAAATTAAGTCTTAAGATAGTGGCCAATAACAAGAAGATGTGGATAGATAATTTTGCCATTGACCTGCCCAACACCTCCCTGGCAATGGACACTATCCGTATGGAATATGACAGTTTGGGAGCTTTCGGCAATTTCGCCAATGATGTCCGCTTCTCTTTCCACATATTGCCTTCGGCGGTTGCATTGCAGGATTTATCTGCATTTGTACCAGCCTTCAAACCTTTCAGGGAGACGCTGCAACTGGAAATGAAAGCCGACGGAACAGTCAACCAGCTTAATTGCCCCAAATTGCAGATTTCCGCCGATAACCATTTCCTGCTGAAAGGCGATGTATCCTTGCAGGACTTGTCACACCCTCAGGATGCCTACATATTCGGCAACTTGTCCAATTTATACGCCGATCCGGAAGGCATCACATTTTTTGTCCGCAACCTGAGCAAAGACTATAAGGGAGTACCTCCGGTATTGCAACATTTAGGTACGGTATCGTTCCGGGGAGAAATATCCGGATACTTCACAGATCTGGTCACTTATGGTGAAGTGCGTACGGACATAGGCACTGTCAAGACGGACCTCAAGTTCGGTTCGGACAAAGAAAAGGGTTATTTTTCCTATTCCGGTGCAGTAAAGACCGCAGAGTTCGAACTGGGCAAGCTGCTGAATAACGACAAATTCGGGAAAGTAACCTTCAACATGGACCTCAAAGGAAATCATTACGAAAAAAAGTATCCTTCCATTACCATGAAGGGACTGGTTGCTTCCATAGATTACAGCGATTACACCTATGAAAACATCACGCTGGACGGAGAATACAAACAAGGCGGATTCAACGGAAACGTGACATTGGATGATGAAAACGGCGCGATACAGCTGAACGGCGCAATCAACACAGCCGGCAAGACACCCACATTCAATTTCCACGCCGCCGTCAGCCATTTCCGTCCGAACACCCTTCACCTCACCCCCAAATATAAGGACACAGAATTATCTGTCAAGATAAAAGCCGACTTCACCGGCAGCTCCATCAACGATATGAATGGAGAAATCAACATTGACAGCCTGCAATATACTGCTCCGGACCAGAATTTCTTTATGGACAACCTGCGGATTGCCGCCACCCAAAACGATGAACATCAGAAACGGCTGACTATAAACTCCAACTTCCTGCGGGGTACGATCGAGGGTGATTACTCGTACCAGACCCTCCCCGCCAGCGTACTGAACATCATGCGGCGCTACATCCCCGCCTTGATATTACCCGACAAGCGTCCCCGGGAAACAGCCAATAATTTCTACTTCGACCTGCACATCTACAATACGGAGATACTGTCTACCGTATTCCAGATACCGTTGAAAGTATATACCCACTCCACACTGAAAGGCTACTTCAACGACAAATTGCAACGATTGCGTGTGGAAGGTTATTTCCCGCGGCTGAGCTATAAAGAAAAGTTCTTTGAGTCGGGCGTTCTTCTCTGTGAAAATCCGGGCGAACAGTTTCAGGCAAAGGTACGCTTCACTAACCGGAAGCCCAACGGCGCGGTCAATGTAGCGCTGGAAGCCCAAGCCAAAGACGACTGTATACAGGCTGTTTTCAACTGGGGAAACAGCAGTGCGGTGACTTATAGCGGCAAACTGGCGGCCGTTACGCAATTCATCCGCGAATCGGTTCGGGAGACAGACGGCGGCAAACAACACCTAAGGTCCGCCCATAAAGGCAGGAAAGACATTCCCGCCTTGAAAACAATCGTCAATGTTCAGGAGACAGACGTAATCCTCAACGACACCATCTGGAAGATACACCCTTCGCAGATCGTGGTCGATTCGGGAAAGATACATGTCAACAACTTCTATTTCAGCCACAAAGAGCGTCATCTGCGCATCAACGGAACCGTTTCCGAACAGCCTCAGGACACCGTACGCCTGAATCTGAAAGAGATTAATATAGGGTACGTATTCGATATAGCCGACTTAGGTGTCAACTTCAAAGGCGAAGCCACAGGCCCTGCGTATGCCAGCGGCGTACTTAAAAAGCCGGTAATGAGCACCGACTTATTCATACGTAACCTCGGTCTGAACGAAGGCCTGCTAGGTGATGCCAACATACATGGCGAATGGCATCACGATGTGAAAGGCATCTATCTGGATGCCCGCATCCGCGAGAAAGACATTGCCAAGAGCCACGTGTACGGCTACATCTATCCCATAAAGCCTACCAGCTCACTCGACCTGCAAATTGAAGCCGACAGCACCAACCTGAAATTCATCCATCATTACATGCAGAGCATCACTCCCGAATTCAACGGGCGTGCCAGCGGCCATGTCCATTTCTACGGCAAATTCAAAGCGCTGACCATGGAAGGGCGTGTATTCGGCGACGCTTCCATTAAAGTGGATGTGCTCAACACCACCTTCTCCCTGAAAGACAGCATACTCATCGAGCCCGGCGGACTGACCTTCCGCAACAACCGCATCTTCGACACGCAAGGGCATCAGGGAAGAGCCAACGGTTACCTGCACTACCAGCACTTCAAGAACCTGGAATACCGCTTCCAGTTCGACGTCAACAACATGCTGGTAATGAACACCAAGGAATCTCCCGACTTCCCCTTCTACGGCACAGTCTACGGCACAGGCAACGCCACCATTGCCGGCAATGCGGCAGAGGGCGTCAACATAGACGTAGCGATGACCACCAACCGCAACACCAACTTCACTTATATGAAAGAAGGTATTGCTTCGGCCGTCAGCAACCAGTTCATACAGTTTGTGGACAAAACGCCGCGCCGCATACTGCAAGACTCCGTCATGCTGGCATCGGAATACGAGCTGGCCCAGAAAGAAGTTCTGGAGAAAGAAAGCGATACCGACATCCGGCTGAACCTCCTGATAGATGCCACCCCGGATGCCACCATGAAAATCATCATGGATCCCGTTGCCGGCGACTACATCAGCGGAAAAGGTACGGGAAACATCCGCACTGAATTCTACAATAAAGGAGACGTGAAAATGTTTGGCAGCTACCGCATCAGTCAGGGAGTTTATAAATTCAGCTTGCAGGAAGTTATCCGCAAGGACTTCATCATCAAAGACGGCAGCACCATCACCTTCAACGGCCTGCCGCTGGATGCCACCCTCGACATCCAGGCAAGTTACCTTGTGAACTCCGCTTCGCTGAACGACCTTGTTCCTGATGCCAGCAACTACGTCAACCAAACCAGCATCAAGGTGAACTGCCTCATGGCACTGACCGGGCAACTCACTTCACCGGACATTAAAATGAGTCTGGAACTGCCCAATGAACGTGATGAAGTGCAAGCACTGGTGCGCAACTACATCCCAACGGACGAACAGATGAACCTGCAAATACTCTATCTACTGGGTATCGGCAAATTCTATACCCCGGAGAATGTGGACGCCACCGGCAACTCCAATATGATGTCGAGTGTGCTGTCCTCCACCCTTTCCGGACAACTGAACAATGCGCTCTCACAGATCATCGACAGCAACAACTGGAACTTCGGCACAAATTTCAGTACCGGAGAAAAAGGCTGGACCGATATGGAGTTCGAGACGATGCTCTCCGGACAACTGCTGAACAACCGACTGCTCATCAACGGCAACTTCGGCTATCGCGACAACCCGATGGCCAACACCAATTTCGTGGGCGACTTCCAAGCCGAATGGCTTGTGAACCGCTCCGGCGACATACGCCTGAAAGCGTATAACGAAACAAACGACCGGTATTATACCAAGACCAACCTCACCACCCAAGGGATAGGCATCATCTTCAAAAAGGATTTCAATAAATGGAATGAGCTGCTCTTCTGGAACAAATGGAAACTGAAAAGGCTGAAGAAGCAACCGGCTGAAAAGAGCATGGCTACGGACAGCATTTCACCCAAGATGTCCCGCCCGGAAGTGCAATCCAAACGGGAAAGACCGCAATAATTTCTCTTCGCCGTACTGTATTGTTTATCAACAGTGTATATGTACCAATAAATACCACCGTCTGGTACTGCTCGTACCAATAAGTGGTAGGACTTGTACCAACCATTGGTACGGACAATACCACTGTGAGGTACGAGCCGTACCAACGGTTGGTACAGACCAAAAGTAAAAGAACGGAGTTGAACTATCCCCAAAGAATAAAAAAAAGGAGGGCTTTGTCAAAAACAGATAGTGGAATCTCATTTTGACAAAGCCCTCAGTATTATGCTTACCTCACAGGATGAAAGCCATATTCATCCCGCAGAAATAAAAACACCTTATTATTAATAAGAACGTGCAAATATCACGCGGCAAGCAGACGGTTTGCCGGTCACCATACACTTGCCCGGCTCTTTGTCGCCCGGCACGAAAGACTCAAACGGAATACAGCGGATAGTGGCTTTGGTTTCTTCCTTAATCTTCTCTTCTGTTTCGGTGGTTCCGTCCCAGTGAGCCAGAATAAAGCCGCCTTCTTCAATCTTTTCTTTGAATTCGTCGTAGCTGTCTACCGTAGTGATGCGGTTGTTGCGATAGTCCAACGCTTTCTTATAGATATTTGCCTGAATCTCTTCGAGCAGGTCTTTCACGTATTCTTCGATGCCGTCGCAAGAACGGGTTTCTTTTTCCAGCGTATCGCGGCGCATTACTTCCATTGTGTTGTTCTCCAAGTCACGACCACCCATAACCAGACGAACGGGAACACCTTTCACCTCATAGTCGGCAAATTTGAAGCCCGGACGCTTGTTGTCGGCATTGTCGTACTTCACAGAGATACCCATGGACTTCAGTTTGGCCACGATGCCGGCCACCTTCTCGTCAATCTTGGCAAGCATCTCGGCATTCTTATAGATAGGCACGATAACCACCTGTATCGGAGCCAAGTGTGGCGGAAGCACCAGACCGTTGTCATCGGAATGTGTCATGATAAGCGCACCCATCAGGCGGGTAGATACTCCCCATGAAGTAGCCCATACGTATTCCAATTTGTTTTCTTTGTTTACGAACTGCACATCGAAGGCTTTGGCAAAGTTCTGTCCCAAGAAGTGTGAAGTACCGCTTTGCAAAGCCTTGCCGTCCTGCATCATCGCTTCAATTGTATAGGTGTTGAGGGCGCCGGCAAAACGTTCGTTGGCCGATTTCACACCTTTAACAACGGGCACTGCCATGTACTTTTCAGCGAACTCACCATATACGTTCAGCATCCGTACAGCTTCCTCTTCGGCTTCCTCGCGGGTGGCGTGGGCTGTATGGCCTTCCTGCCACAAGAACTCGGCGGTACGCAGGAACAGGCGGGTACGCATCTCCCAGCGGAATACGTTTGCCCATTGGTTACACAGGATAGGCAGGTCCCGGTAAGAGTTTATCCAATTCTTATAGGTGTTCCAAATGATAGTTTCCGAAGTGGGACGAATGATGAGTTCCTCTTCCAGCTTTGCAGCAGGGTCTACCACTACACCGCCACCGTTCGGATCGTTCTTCAAACGATAGTGTGTCACTACGGCGCACTCTTTGGCAAAGCCTTCTACGTGCTCCGCTTCGCGGCTGAGGAATGATTTCGGGATGAGCAAAGGGAAATAAGCATTTACATGCCCTGTCTCCTTGAACATATCGTCCAGCTGACGCTGCATCTTCTCCCAGATAGCGTATCCGTAAGGCTTGATTACCATACATCCACGCACAGCCGACTGTTCTGCCAAATCGGCCTTTACCACCAACTCGTTGTACCACTGAGAATAATTCTCACTACGTTTGGTAAGGTCTTTCAATTCTACTGCCATTTTATTTTGTTTTTAAAGTTTTCTATTCGGGTTCATATTAAACGGAGTGCAAAAGTACAAATTTCTGTGCGAAAAGCGTTTATTATATAAACACTATTTTTTGCAGACTTTATGGACACAGGCTTTTTCCTCTTGAAGAGCTGTCTTAATCAACCGCTTACGACAAGCATACAGGCGCCCTAAATAGATGTTAACTTATTACATCCTAATAAGTTAACATCGTGCCGCTACGAAGTTAACATCGTACGGTTATTATATTAACTTCCTAAAACATCAACACATGCCAATACATTATATATAACTACAAAGCATCAACACATGCCAATATTATGAAACTGAAGAGTGCAGCCTACCCCTAAAACAAAAGTCAGATAGCAATCTTACGATAACTATCTGACTTTCCATTAAGAGCGGCAAGCGAGGTTCGAACTCGTGACCCTCAGCTTGGGAAGCCGAATTTTACATAGCATAACTATCTAAAAAACAATAAATTATAAACCATAAATAAATCATTTGCATACTAATTGCATAGTGCTTTCTTTACTTATGCAATATCTTTAATTTATGAACTTCCCTGATATCATATACCTTGCACTCATTTTTAGGCGTAACCTCTTGGCTTTCTCTTAACATTCTTACTTCGTTTTCAAGGGCATCTACTCTCTTGGACATTATTACATACGCATCCAGAATATCCGATATGTACATTGCTAAGTTGGCATCATTCATAATATAGTTATCGTTTGTTTTTGAAAAGTAAGAAATAAACAAGATATGTTATATTATTGTTCTTAAAATAAACCATGTTTGTAAACATAGTTTTCAATCATAATTTATGATATTTCGAGTATTAAAATCAATTATTACGCACTCTTGGTTGAAGCCTTTCTTTCGCTTAGCCCAAGCTGTTCTCGCATAATTTCGTTCTGCCCTATTAACTTATCTATCTCGGACTTCATTCTCTCTATTTCGGCCTTTAAATTAGCAATCTCCTTATCCTTACTTGTTATCGTATCCTTGTACATCTTCTGAGATTGCGATGCAATGTTTTCAGATGTGCTCTTTTCTGTGTCAAGAAACATATCCCCCTTTCCGGTAAGGATGTAGTTGGCGTTGACTTGGGGGTAGGCTTCGCAAAAAGGCATTAATATCTTCACTGACACTTCTTCTGTATGTCCTTGTCTTAATTTAGATATCATATTTTTTGTTATTCCCTCTATACTGGTATATACCTTATAGTCACTTAACCCAAGACTATCCATTACTTCATGAAACCTATCTTTTGCAGTTTTCATAAAAAAAATCTCCTATTATTTTAGGTGGTATCAAAAAAGATACTACCTTTGCACCCGTTGCAAGTCAAGAGGCAACAGATGCAGATTAAATTAAACAATCGCCCTAACGTGGGCCTCTCTATATGGAAATCCGTTGCCTCTTGACTTTAGCAACGGATTTTTTTATGTCAATATATGAAACAGACGTTATATTTAAATATAGGACTTGCAGAGCAGGCAATCAATGATAAACGATTTATTGAAGCGCTTGCTTTTTCTGTGCTCGTCAAACTAACGTTTGTTTCATCAAGAATACAATCGGCTACTGTCAGCAAGTGTAAGGACTTATTTGGTATTGGGTCAACGAGAATGTGCCGTATAATCAATAGCGGCATTGAATACGGCTTACTGAAACGAGACAATAAAGATCTTGTAGCCACTTCGCTTAAGAGAGAAAAATCATATCATATCAGGTTAGACTTTGAATGTAAGACATATAGTCGAACAAAAGCTTTGATGAGCGATAGGCCGAAATCAGAGCGAAGCCCGATTGTATGTCAATACTCATTGAAAGATATTATAGACATTATCAGGAAGTCTGTATTGCTTAACCATATAAGCAAGCAATCAGACTGTGAAGATACCATTAACATAGCTAAGGGAAACGCGAAGTCTATAAACCAGCTTCGGAAAGCCCGCAAAAAATGTAAGCGTATGCTACGTACAGATAATGCCTTTACCGGATTGAGTAGAAAGCGTATAATGGATATAACCAAAGTATGTAAGGCGAAAGCCAAACGCCTTATTGACGGACTGTGTTTAAGTAGACTTGTAAGCAGAGTTGAACAGTCTGTTCGTGTATGCTTAAATTATTCAGACTTTTCTCCAAAGCTGGCAAACAGCTTTTATAAAGAAACTGGTCTGAATGGTTACTTATACAGGAGTGGTAGCGAGATTCGTTTGCGCGTATCAAACAGGTATGTTTATTCTTGCGATCTGATAACGTTTAAACTTTAATTTTTATGCCATATTCCCAAAAAAGACCACTAAAAACATAGCGTAGCGTATGCACACGTGACGCGATACGCATCATGCGTATGATTATATAATTAATAATTTAATATATACACCAAGACAATGAGTAAATATATAGCATATACAGACGGAGGATGCCAAAACACATCAGTGTACGGGGAAGGCGGTTCAGCCTATCTGATAATCCATAAGGGAGAAGTTGTGAAAACCGCTTCAAAAGGTTTTCTTTATACAACCAGCAACCGTATGGAGATGCTTGCTATTATAAGTGCCGTTTGTTCCGTCCCGGAAGGTTCTGATTTAATCGTATATTCAGACAGCAAATATGCAATCAACGTCTTTTCCGGTATTTGGAAGCCGAAGAAAAATAGAGATTTGATAATCAAATACAACGAGCGTGTAAAGGCTCTTAGCTCTGTATATTTCCGGTGGATAAAAGGACACAATGGAGACAAATACAATGAATTGGTTGATTCTATGTGTACAAACTCCATTAATGAGATAGTCCAATTACACAACCTCCCAAATGACAGGTTTAAAAAAGTGAAAGTACAGCTATCCTTTAAATTTAATTAATAACCGATTGTACAACATTTCAAAGATCGAATTATGAATTACAAAGAATTTAAAAATCCAGTAGTTGCCAAAAGCATGAAAAAGGCAAGGAAAGCGGCAGAAGTGAACACCTTTAAATGGATGTCTAATGTGTCTAAAGGCCTCGATTCTGAGTTAAAAACGTTGAAACACCTTTCTGCACAAATAGCAAAAGGGGAAATCGCTTTTTCAGAAGATTACAAAGATTGCCCCTCCGCAATCAAAGCCAATATGTCATTGTACGCATCCGATTTGATGAGAATTGCTGCACTTCTTGAATTTCTTCTTATTGAGTCGGAAGAGATCGATGAATAATATCTAATATTTTTCCAATATTGGAAGCTAAATCAGATATATTGTTCATTCCGCTTATTACGCTATTTATTTTGCCAATTGCAGTTTGGGATAGTTCTTTTTGAACCCTTTCAAGCTGCAATTGCAAATTTTGAAGACCAGCTACATAAGCATCTTTTTCCATGCAATACCCGCCATATTCCTTTTTCTTGTGTATGCCATATAAGAGTTTATACGTGTCTCCATATCCGCGTTGCTCTATTAGGCCATCATTTTTAAATTCTTCTATAATATTTTTATATTGCCCTTTACTTATATTTAGCAAACAAGACACATCTTTATAATCCAAATGAACTATCTCCTCTTCATCTTTTCTATCAAGCATCAAATCAAGCACAACATCTTTATCCTCCGATGTAATTAACTTAGGATATTCTTTTTCCTTTTTGGGCATTGATCTAAATCCGTTCATAACAATATACTAATCAAGTATTTACACAAAACATGTTTTATAACATAAAAAATGGTATTAAAAAAGATACCATTCCTTTTGTAGTATCTAAAAAGATACCTATCTTTGCATTGTTGTTAATCAACAAAGCGGTTAACAACGTTACAAATCAATGTAGATACAAAGATAATAAAATAAATAAAGAAAACAAATATGAAGTACGATTTATCAGACATAATGAAAAGAGCTCATAACCTTTATAAGACAGGTAAATACACTTGGTCTGAAAGTTTGAGAAAGTCTTGGAAAATGGCAAAGTTTACTCTTCGTACAAGAGAGGAAATTGCCAACATGGTAGATTATAAATCTATCGACAATAAGGCTTTTGCTGATAAATTGAGAAAAGAGCACGAAGGATGGAAACCAGCCGAAAGAAGTAAGTATGATGACTTCTCCGCTCCTGTATTGGCTTATTATACAAACAATAATAGAGGACGATTCGGTTCTTGCTTTGTAGGTGATTAATACAATAATATATAAACATGAATGACATTAAAACAGTAGCTGTAAAAAAAATATCTCCGGCAGATACATTGAAGAGTATAAAGGTTGGTGATACGGTGATTATAAAGGATAAGCATGTAAAGTCCAATGTGGCCCGATCCACTATATCAAGGTTGTCAAAAAAGGGATACTCTTTTTATTCAAAGAGCTGTCCTGAAGGTTTAATAGTAAAAAGACTTCAGTAATAATTATCATTATGAATATCAACAAAGTATCTAAACAGATAGCTGTATTCGCTTTAGGCTTTACAGGATTCTTTTTCCTTCTCGGAATAGTTGGAAAATCTGATTATAATGAAGAGGTCATATACAATATGACAGAAACGGCTTACAATGTTATTGTAGATTCCCTCGGTGAAGGTTGCAGCGATACGCAGATCGTGAAGACTTATTTAAGCAACAAAGATTACTACGATAGTTTAAACTGGTAAGGTATGGGACGCTCAAAAAACACCGGAAAGGTAGAGCCGGTAAACAAACTATGGCTCTCTGCCAAAGAAGCAATGGCATACTTAGGATGTGGAGAAAAATTGTTGGAAAAACTAAGGAATAATGCCGAAATATCATTTTCAAAATACGACAGGCGTACTATATGGTACGAACTGAGAAGCCTTGAAAGATTCATAGAAAAAAACCGCGTTGTGTGAATAACGCTCCTTCCTCTTAGCTCAACGGTTAGAGCATCGCTAAGGTTATTTGTTCGTAAGGGTTTAGCGTTTCCGGTCTGTTCCGGTTAGCGATTGTTGCACGTTCGATTCGTGCAGAGGAAGCAAGATACACCGTTCTTTGACGTATTGAATGTGAGACAAAGTTTGAATATCTGATATTCGGATTTGTTTCAATATAACTAAGGATTACGTATAGCGGAAACGCCGAAACTACGTATAGGCTTGGTTATTGTGATTGTTTCTCGCACCGAAATGTCCTACGGTAGAGAAGTATGCGGTTTGGGCGCCCGTATCGCGAGAAACAACAGGTCATAAAGACAATATAAGCGTCCGATACAGTCTTAAATCGGTATAAAGTATGCGGTGGTAATGAAAGGCGGCCGTACACGCTTATTCTATATATTTCTCGTGGCTCACCGCAAGGCGAGTGGTAAGGCTTAACATCGGAACGCTCACGAGAACTGAATTATCCTATGGATGAATTATTTGTTTAGGTTGCCGGGCGGTCTGAGAAGATAGTCCGGTTTTTAGTTGGAAATCATCAATAACAATTATATGAAAACATTTGAAGAATTAAAAGAAGAACTATTGAACCGGGCAAAAAACGCAAATGCCTGCCAAAACGGTTACAAAATGGGACTTGATGCTAAAAATAAGGCTGATCTATTAAAAGCCATCACCGCTAACTGGTTTTGGGTATTAATAGATGCAAGGATAGTTGATGCAATATATCTCGAAGAAAATTTTACTGAGGAAGAACTTTCGGAAGCTGGTATCTATACACGAAAATGCCATGAGGTAAGAACTGTGTCTTTTGCCTGCGGCAGTGCAACGGTGAAAGCCTACGGCAGTGCAACGGTGAAAGCCTACGACAGTGCAACGGTGAAAGCCTACGGCAGTGCAACGGTGGAAGCCTACGAAAGTGCAACGGTGGAAGCCTACGACAGTGCAACGGTGAAAGCCTACGGCAGTGCAACGGTGAAAGCCTGCGACAGTGCAACGGTGAAAGCCTACGGCAGTGCAACGGTGAAAGCCTGCGGCGATTCCTATGTAGAAGATCGTACGGATAATATTAGACCGGGATCTGATTACGCAATAGTCAAAGATTACTATAACCATAAGATATATATCAGAAAAGGAAAATTTGAGATAATAGAGGTTTGACCTATTTCAACCGCAATAAGGTAGTGCTATTACTGTACTAAAAGCCGCGAGATAAACGAAGTGCGCACCGTTTTGATTTAACCTTGTACAGGCGGTTCAATAAATAAAATAATGGAAAATGAACTTGAAGAATTATATAAGGAATTGAATAAAGTTAGGTCCTCTCCTTTGGCGTATCTTCCTGAATACGGATATTCTTCAAAGGAGGAAATTATCCAGCTTATAGAGGAAGATATAGAGGAGTTGCGCACAGAGATAGAATGTAGTCAATACGATTACACACCTGATGAGCTTGAAGAAGAAAGAATGAGCCTTTGTGTCAGTCAGGGGTTATCAAGATATTGTTAAACTAATAAATATAGAAATAATGGGTTTAGAAAATTATGAAGTGCTTCCAGTAGAAGCACAAGATGTTCAAATCGTACAGGTAGATGCAGTTGAACGCGCAAACGTAGATAGTCAAGTTGCAACAGCAAAACAATATCCAAGAAGTATCAAAAGGTGCGTTGACAATTCTATTTCTATGGCAACAATGGATGCAGAAACGGCTCAAAGTTGCGGGTATGCGTTGCCTCGCGGTGGAAAGCCTATTACCGGGCCGTCCGTTCACCTTGCAAAGATTATTGTTTCCAATTGGGGAAATATGAGAACAGAAGCTAAGGTAGTTCAAATCACCGACAAGCAAATAATCAGTAGAGGCACCTGCTGGGATTTGGAAGCTAACGTAGCCTCTGCCTTTGAGGTGAGAAGAAGCATTGTAGGTAAAAACGGAAATAGATTCAGCGATGATATGATTACCGTTACCGGAAATGCAGCAAATAGCATTGCATACAGAAATGCGGTGTTTGCCGTTGTTCCTAAAGCGGTGGTTGAAAAGGTATATAAAGCCGCACAAAAATTTATCACCGGCGATCTATCCGATGAAGAAAAAATAATAAAAAGAAGAAAAGGTGCAATAGACTTCTTGTTTGATGAATACGGTATTACAGAGAAGGAAACAATTAAGTTGTGCGGCAAACAAACAATCAATCAGATTAAAGCGAATGAAATAGCGCTGCTTCTTGGAATTGTTCAGTCTCTGAAAGACGGAGATACTACCGTTGATGAACTTATGAAGCCAATCAGAGGAAGCAAGGAAGCAAAAAAAGAGGCTATGAGAAAGGCAATGGAACCGGTAGTTGATAAAACAACAGGTGAAATCTTTAACCAGCCAGCGCAATGATAGAACAAAATTCAAGTGAATGGTTGAAGTCTCGAATTGGTTTTTTTACGGGAAGTCGCATTGGAGACCTTATGACAAGCGGGAAAAAAGGGGAACTGTTTGGAAAGACAGCCCTTTCCTATATATATGAAGTGTGCGCAGAGAGAGATTTGTTGCAGAAATACATTGAAGACGATTACTACTTCGAGATATACCAGCAGCAAGTAAGTTTCAGTAATAAATATACCGATTGGGGACATGAGGTCGAGGACTTCGCGGCAGAACGTTACCAACTTGTCACAGGATGCGAACTTGAAGAGTGCGAAAGCATACAGCATCCTACAATACCTTACTTTTCCGCTTCACCTGACCGGATAGCAATTAAAGATGCTTTAAGAAAGGTGGTAGAGGTGAAATGCCCAACTCCTAAAAAGTTCATGGAGTATATGAACGAGATCAAGGATAACGATACACTTAAATCAGTAAATCCTATATACTTCTACCAAACACAAGCGGAGATGTCCTGTACAGGTTTGGACAAAGCCGATTTTGTTGTTTTCTGCCCGTTCTTGAAACATAACATTCACATTGTAGAGATAACGAGGGATGAAGCTGTAATAGCCGAATTTGAGAAGCGGATAACTGCTGCAAATGAAATTATTAATCAAATACTTAACAAAAAATGAATTTAACCGGAAGCATAGATTTGCTGAAGCTTGAAAAAACAGGCATAGCAACAATCAAAAACAAAAAGTGTGTTATTATTCCCATTGAGGAAAATGACTTGTATGTAAGCATGGACGAGAACCTGAAAGCGAAGTCCGTATATCTTGGCCTTAATGTTAATGAACGAAGAGAACCGAGCCAGTTTGGGAAGACGCATTATTGCAAGCAGTCTTTATCAAAGCAATACAGGGATGCGAACAAGACGGAGGCAGAGGCCAAATCAAAGGTTTATCTTGGAGACTTCAAACCTTATGAGTTTGAGGGTTCAAGCAATGCGGCTGCTACGGTGGAAGCGCCTGTAATACAAGCTGAAGAAGATGACGGACTCCCCTTTTAATTTCTAAATGTATGAAAACAAATAGCTATTTAAAAAGCGGTTAATAAATAACAAATATGTTATAAATCACTATTGAACGCCATTGTTTATTATAACAAATATGTTATCTTTGTGCCGTAAACAAATGGTCTTTGATTATCATGAAAGTATCAGAGTTCTTGAAAAAGGCTGCGAAGATAGGATGCCAGTTTGTTAGTCATGGGAAAGAACACGATGTTTGGTACAGTCCAAAAACTGGAAAGTATTTTCGTGTCGGCCGGCATGGCTCTCAAGAGATAAAAGGCGGAACCCTTAACAGCATGATGAAAGATGCGGGTCTTAAGTGACCCGTACATTTGTTTGCCCTAAACAAATATTCATTCTATTGCAATTATGAAAGTAACAGCGGTAATTGAAATGTGGGACGACAAGACAATCAGTGTATATGTCCCCGAATTTGACGGTTTCAGCTTGAGCGGTCAAGGAAAAAGTGTAGATGAAGCAAAATGTGCGCTACATGAATGTGTCGAAGATTATGTTACCATGTTTAAAGAACAAGGCAAAGACGTTCCTAAATCATTGGTTGATATAAACTTTGAATACAAGTATGATATAGCGTCTTTTTTTGAGAATTTCAAGTTTATAAGCGTATCTACCTTTGCCAAGTATGCGGGCATTAATCCATCGCTAATGCGGCAATATAAACAAAGAATAGCTTTTGCTTCTGAAAGTCAAAAGAATAAGATCGAAAGTGCTATACATAAAGCTGGTAAAGAACTGGCAGCCGTAAGGCTTTGATATATCATTTGTTTACATCTCCTCTTTTGAGGAAACTAAGGCGGTGGAATTTTGGTTTCACCGCTTTTTTCTTGCGTTTTCCTTTGGCGTTTTGATTTGAGTTAGTATCTTTGCGGTGTTCATGCCAACGAACAGACATAAAATCATTGCTTTTAGCGGTATTTTTTATACCCTAAAGTAGGCATATATACCTCAAAGATATAAGCCGTTAGTTTCCCTCACGAAACTGCTAATCGTAATGATTGCTGTTTTGTTCGTTGGCGCGAATGGGAAGTCTAACGGCTTTCTTTTTATACAAAACTCAAATTTCAGCGTGAAAATGCCAACGAACAATGAAATCAGAGTTGAGCAGAACAATAGTATGCCCCTCTTTGCGCCTAACAGTGCGACAACTGTATCATTATCTCTACTAAGTACCACAAGCGAAATCAAACGCTACTTCATGGCGGTACTTGAATTATCAAAATCAAAAGAAGAATTTCCGGTAAATCTTGATGCGGTGTGGGCGCTTGCTTATACCACCAAAAGAAACGCCTTTGTTGAACTTAAAAAATCATTTATTGAAGGTGTTGATTTTTACCTTATGCAAAAGAATAAGGTCGTAAATACCAACAATTTAGTAAACGGAGTAAAATACGATTGCCACCTCTCCCTACCCTGCATGGAGTTCTTTATTGCTCGCAAGGTTCGTCCTGTATTTGATGTGTATCGTGAAGTCTTTCACAAGGTGAACGAGATTGCCCCGAAGGTTGCCAAGTCAAGCGCAGCCGACAAACGGAAAATCGCAATGCTTGAAAAGGAACTGGAACAAACGAAAGAAATGCTCAAATGGGCAAGGTGGAGCGAACGCAGGGAAATAGAACTAAAATGCTCATGCTTCCACTACCTTGTCAAGACGAAGCAGTACGACAAGTGGGATGAATACAGACGGACCGGAATAATAAAACCATAACGCCATGATTGAAATACTTATCGTGCTTGGTAGCCTATATGCGGGCTACCTCACTTTCCGCAAAAAGGGAGAGAAACTTTTCTATTGAGTAAAATCTAAGAAATTAAATATTATGAACACTTCAATTATTAAATTCGATTACAACGGAAATGTAATTCCCTTTGAGAAAGGGAGTGATGTTATGGTAAATCTTACGGCTATGGCGAAAGCCTATCCCGATAAGAATTTATCCACAATTGTTAACTCGCAGGAAATCAGCGATTATTGCACATCACTTTCCAAACTAAAAAATTTTAGTTTGGCTGATTTACTGATAGTTAAGAGAGGCGGAGATAATCCTGGTACTTGGGCTCACCGTCTTGTCGCTATTCGTGTTGCACAAAAACTAAATTCCGATTTAGCGGTGTGGGTGGATATGAGAGTAGATGAGCTTCTTAAATACGGTATGACCGCCACGCAGCCAACTTTGGAGCAGATGATAAACAACCCCGATCTTGTTATCAGCCTTGCCACGCAGTTAAAGAGCGAACGCGAGGAGAAACAAAGGATAGAGACGGAGAACTTGTATCTAAAAGAACAGAACGAAGCTCAACGCCCAGCTGTAATATTTACAGAAAGCGTAAAGGTAAGTAGTACGAACATACTTATTGAAGACCTCGCAAAACTCATTACTCAGAACGGATATAAAATCGGAGAAATCAGATTGTACAATTGGTTTGTGGATAATGGGTATTTGGTACGGCACAAGAGATGGAGCAATTCAAGAAGGAAATATGAAAACTATTATACTCCAACGCAGAGAGCTGCGGAAATGAAGTTGTTTTGGGTTTCAGAAAGGGTAATTTCAAATCCAGGTCAACCGCAGTTTACAAAATTTACATGCTATGTCACAGGAGAGGGGCAGGTGTATTTTATTAATAAATTCAATAAATTAAAAGTAGCATAAAATGAGAACAGATGTAAGGACAGTGTACCATTGCGAACATTGCAACAAAATATCACTCAACAAAGGGGCTATGACATTACATGAGGATAAATGCAAAAGAAACCCCGTTAATAGAGCTTATTGCATAGGATGCGAGCATCTCATAGTAGAGGATATAGAATATAACGATAAGATTAGTGAATGCGATTCTGATGAGTTTACTCCAGGTGTAAGGCCTCGCCGCAAATTTATATGCGATATAGACAACAAGGTAATGTATCATCCAAAAGTCAGAACGTTCAGTAAGGAGAAAAGAGAGATGATATTTAGCATCTCTCAAAAGCCTATGCCTAATCAGATTGAAGGTTGCAAGGACTTTGAGGAAAGGGATATTCCATTTTGATTATGAAACTATTATTATTAAAATACAAGTATTATGCTGTACGAATTTAAGCTTAAAGTAAACAAGGTTAACGAAAAAGGCGATGAAAAAGAAGTTACCGAGAAATTCATCACTGATGTAGATTTGTTCTGTCAGGCGGAACAGAAAGGACTTGAAATGTACGCTTCTAACAATATGGAGTGTGACGTTTTCGCAATCAGCCGTAGCAAGATACGTGAGATTGTCAATGAGAAGCAGGATGATGAGTTCTTTTACAAGATAACACTTGTTGAGGTTTTTGTTGACGACAACGGGAAAGAAAAAGAGAATAAATATTACGTTCTCATAGCGGCAAAGAATATGGATGACGCCAACAAAAAGGCGGCGGAATACATGAAGCAGGGACTTCAAGATATGAAGCTGGATGCTATTGCCAAAACAAAGATTTTAGACTTAATAAAATAAACCAAAAGCCCTCTACTGATGTAGAAGTCCTGTGAAAGGTTCAGGTTAAGATTTAATCAGCTAACAAATTAACTATCCCGGTGTGGCTTGACCGCCTATCCGGGAACAAGGGCCTGTGAAGATTGGGCAGGTGAATATGGAGAAGTGGTGTAATTGGTAGGCACGCCGTTGGTAGCGCGGTGAGTGTAATAGAAATAGGAAGTTGGTGCTTTTCCACCTTAGCAGTCATGCTATAGTAACAAGCCGAATAAACTCGTCCCGGTTCGAGCCCGGGCTTCTCCACAAACTTGTGTTAGAAAGGGGACATGAAAGTATTTAGTTGCAAATGGATATTTCTGTAATGCGCATACGGATAGTGTTCCCGATGGAATGATGTGAGCCACACATAAATGGCAAGAGTTAATAAATAATGGTTGTGCCACGAAGAATGCGCTTCGGGGCTTTTAATTAGGTAAATATGAAGAGAGTAAGTAGTAAACAAGCAAAACTAAATAGAGAAATGGATAAGATAAAGAGAAACCTATCTCCTTATTGCTGTTTGTGCGGTCGTCCGGCTGTTGACCCAGCACATTTGTTACCTCGTTCTCTTTATCCTGAATACTATACTGAAGAATGGAATGTAGTTCCAATGTGTAGAAATCATCACGACCTATATGATGGAAACCGAGAGTTTCGCAGAAGGTGTACTGAATTAGTAAATATAGTCCGCTTACATGATGAACAGGCGGCTAACAGATATTTTGGCTTATGAAACAAATTATTCATGGGAAAGTCCCAAGTAAATCCAATTGTTACAAAGTGGTCACATTGAATGGTCATGGCAGTCTTGCCAAACAACCGGCATTAAAGAAATACGAAAAGTCTTTCTATCTTCAATGTAGCCAATACCGCAATAGAAATATATCGTCATTGTTTGAACTTCATTTGAACGTATTTTACGAGAATCAACGCCCTGATCTTGACAACTGTTTTAAAACGGTTCTCGATTGTTTGCAAGGATGTAAAGCTATCAAGAATGACCGTAATTGTGTGAAGATAGTAGCAGAGAAGTTTATCGACAAAGTAAATCCAAGAATAGAATTTGAAATTATACCGATATGCAATTCAAATTAAGAGACTATCAACAGAAAGCCTCTGATGCTGCCGTTTATTTCTTCAATAACAAGGCGAAGAAAACAAATGCCATTATGGTGTTACCTACGGGCAGCGGAAAGTCGCTTATCATAGCGGATATAGCCGCAAGGCTTGACGGTCATACCTTGGTGTTCCAGCCCTCGAAGGAAATACTCGAACAGAATTTCAAGAAACTCTGTTCATACGGTATTCTTGATTGCAGTATCTATTCAGCATCCTTTAACTCAAAAGAAATAAGCCGGATAACATTTGCCACCATCGGCAGTGTGAAGAATCATCCTGAGCTGTTTACCCACTTCAAGAACATCATTGTTGATGAATGCCACCTTGTAAACCCTAAAGAGGGAATGTACAAGGATTTCTTTGATGCGGTAAAGTGCAAGGTTCTTGGCTTGACTGCAACACCATACCGTTTAAGCTCTAGCCGTGATTTCGGCTCTATGCTGAAATTCATCACCCGGACAAAGCCTCATGTCTTTTCAGAGGTCATTTATTATGTACAAGTATCAACCTTGCTTAATATGGGATATTTAGCGAAGCTAAACTATTATCCAATGGATAAAGAACTCAAAAAATATAATGGAGGCGAGTTTAAGGAATGCAATCTGAAAAGAAACAGCACAGGTGCTGACTATACAGATGAATCAGTTAAAGAAGAGTACGAAAGAATAAACTTCTATGGTTTTTTGACTTCTATCGTCAAAAGGCTTTTGGATAATCAAAAAACAGGAGCTAAGAGAAACGGAATCCTTGTTTTTACTCGCTTTATGAAAGAAGCCCAGCGACTTGCCAACTCTATTCCTGGGTGTGCCGTCATATCGGGAGATGTTAAAATAACACCAAAAGCCGAAAGGGAAAGAATTCTATCCGCTTTCAAAAGCGGTCAGATAAAGGTACTTGCTAATGTCGGGGTATTAACCACTGGCTTTGACTATCCGGAACTTGATACGGTCGTTATGGCACGTCCTACGATGTCGCTTGCTATGTGGTATCAGATAGTAGGTAGGGCCATCCGGCCACACCCAAATAAAGAAGCTGGGTGGATAGTTGATCTATGTGGAAATATTAATCGTTTCGGATATGTAGAAAACTTAAAACTTGTTGACGGGGGTAATGGTAAATGGGCCGTATTCTCAAATGGTAGACAATTGACTAATATAAGATTCTAAAGATATGAGTTTAAAACCAAAATAATATGGCTGGCAGACCTACAAAACAGGGGATAGATTATTTCCATATGGATGTCGGTTTCTTTTCAGACGTTAAGATAAGAAAGATTTCACGTGCTTGTGGTTCTCAATCCACTTCCATACTTATTTGCCTGCTGTGTAATATCTATAAAGATAATGGGTATTATATTTTGTGGGACGAAGATTTGCCTTTTGTTATTGCTGACACAGTTGGGGTTTCCGAGGGCGCAGTAAAGGAAGTGATGGTAAAAGCTTTACAGGTCGGATTTTTCGACAACTCGCTTTATGAGAAGTTTCATATATTAACTTCATTCGGAATACAGAAGCGTTTTCTTCTTGCCACCTATCAAAGAAAAGAAACTGAAATTATTCCTGAATATCTAATTAATAATGCAATCAATCCAATTAATTGCACAAATAATTCAATTAATCATGTGGATAAGGAACAAAGTAAAGTAAAAGTAAAGAGAAAGAAAAATAATACCCCCTCACCCCCTTTGAAAGGGGGAGGTAAGAGGAGTAAAAGTGAGCCTAAAGCTATCAACGTAAAAGCCCGTACTCTTTTCTGTGACTATTTTAAAGAAATTTATGGAAGCGATTATTACTGGACTGCTAAAGATGCAGGTGCTATGTCGCAGCTATTAAAGAAGCTTAGGTTTCAAAGGGAACAAAAACAGATGGATGTTTCTGATGAATCTCTGCTATACGCACTTCAATATCTTCTTTCATCAATTAAAGAGGGATGGATATTTGATAATTTCAGCGTAACCAACATCAATTCTAAGTTTAATGAAATTGTATCTCAAGCAAGAAATGGAAACAATCGGAAAATTGATACAAAGCCGGACGAAAGCTCCGCCGGTATCAAATCAATCGTATTCGGAAAGCAAAGTTAATCAGAAACAATGGAGTAAAGAACAGGCTGATATGTATTGGCGTAATCAACTTGTTGCATCCATGAAAGCAATCTCGCCAACTTTTACGGTTGATAATAGTAATCGCCAATTGCTGAAAGCTCTTTATCAATGGGTTTGGGGGATTCCCGGAGTATTTGATGTAAGCAAGGGGTTGTTGCTGCATGGGCCTATTGGGGTGGGTAAGTCCACCTTGTTGAAAGGGATGCAGAACTATACGGCAAAAATCGCCCGTTATTGTATTGGTGGTGCAGATGTGGGGCTGACCTTTCAGTTTACCAGTGCTGCCGAAATTGCCTTGCAGTTTGCCGAGAAAGGTATTTCCGGACTGAACCTATACACAGACAGGTCGTGCATGCACAATCTTGCTATTGACGAGGTAGGAAGGGAACCTATGGATGCCAAACACTTTGGTACGGGTATTAATGCCATTCAGACCGTATTGCAACTCCGTTATGAGCAGCGATATAATTTCTATACCCATATGACTACGAATCTTGACCCGGATACAGAGTTTTCTCAACGATATGGAGCCTATATCGCTGACCGGGTGAAAGAAATGTTTAATGTGGTAAAAATCGAGGGAGAAAGCCGAAGATAATGCCAAAGAAAAAAGAAATCCTTTTTACTGTGTATTGCCGAAGATGTGCATACGCTAAAGATTTTATTGAAAACTCATGCTTCTGTATGGTAAAAATCCACAGGGTATGTGCGTGTGACCGATACGGAAGAATATGCGAAAGATTTAAAGACAAAAAATAAAAACAAATGAATACACAATTTGAACGTTCAGCTAAACCTACCGATGAGTGGTATACACCAAAAGAAATAATAGACGCATTGGGGAAGTTTGATTTAGACCCATGCGCTCCGGTTCACCCGTTATGGAAAACCGCAGATGTAATGTACAACAAGGACAATGACGGGTTGTGTCAAGAATGGTTTGGAAGAGTTTGGCTTAATCCTCCCTATTCAAAGCCTATGATGTGGCAATTTGTAGAGAGATTATCGGAGCATGGTAACGGTATAGCCTTGCTATTTAATAGATGTGATAGCAATAAATTTCAAGACATAATTTTTGAAAGAGCTACGGCGATGAAGTTTTTAAGAAATAGAATAAAATTCTTTCGCCCGGACGGTACTCGCGGAGATTCGCCCGGATGTGGCAGTATCCTCATTGCTTTTGGAGAGGATAATGCAGAAGTGCTAAGGACGTGTGATATAGCAGGTAAATATGTACGAATAAATTAAACTTACAATAATATATTATGATTAAAAAACTATTACAGAAGTATCAAGCGTACAGGGATAAAAAGTTCCTTGCACGCTTGGAGAGAGTGTTAAACAATAATGTGGTGGGCGCAAACTTATTTATAGAAAAAAATATATTTTCACTCAGGGGATTTCACATGTATTTTCCTAAAGGCGCAGTGGCGGATTTGCTAAACAAAATTCCTCCAAGTCTTGTCGAAGAACGTCTTCGTTCAGGATATTACGAGAAACGAGAGATTCCGCAATCAGGTTTAGACTTTTAGAATAATAAAAACAATTATTTCCTACGGAAGCATTTATATTGTATTTTCCTGAAAGGCTGTTTATTAGATCTCTTTGAAAAATAAAGTTCCCTGTATCTTGTTTTCCTCTGCATGGAATGTTAAGCTGTTTGCAGATTGAGATAGTTAGACCAATTACTTCTTCAGGGCAGTAGATTGATGTTTTTATAAACTCTTTCATAAGTTATAATTTTTAGAATTTGACGAAACAAAAGTAACAACAAAAAGGAGCATATCCAACAGTTATAATGATAAGTTAGAATTTGACACTTAACCTTTCATTAGGATGTGCTCCTTTCAAAAATTTGGGTAAAACAAAAAGAAATGAAACAGACAGTAGAAGAAGCAGTAAGGAAATATGCTGACGATAAATGTCAAGAACGTGGAGTTCCAAAGAAATATAGATTGCATTTCGATTTTGATAGATATGACATTGAACAAGGGTTCAAAGCCGGTGCTGAATGGCTTGCAAATCGGATTAAATCAATCATGCAGGACGATTCACTGACAGACGGAGAAGTTATAGAGAATATTCATAAACTCTTAAATTTATAATGACATGAAAGAGGTATGGAAAGACACAAAAGGAGTGTTTGGGTATCAAGTTAGTAATTTTGGACGAGTTAGAAGCATTTTTAGTAGATGGGGGAAACGAGCGTATCCAAGGATAATGAAAGGTTCTATAGATTCTCATGGATATGTTCAGGTAACAATTAGCATTAATGGGGAAAGGAAACTAATGTTTGTGCACAGGCTTGTTGCAAAAGCATTTATACCAAACCCTTTAAATTTAGAGATGGTAAATCATAAAGACGAGAACCCTTTAAATAATAATGTTGATAACTTGGAATGGTGTACAAGGTCTTACAATAACTCCTATGGGCATGCGACTGATAGTTATCGAAAAAAGATTTGTTGCATACATGGAGAAACTGCTTACGTTTTCAAATCAATAAAAGATGCTTCAATTAAAATGAATATTCCAACAACATCTATTTTCAACTCATTAAAAAGACGTTCGCCAATGGTTAGCAGAGGTCTTATGTTTTATTATGTTGGTAAAAACGAAATCCCCTCTTTCGATGAGATACTCGAAGCCAACAAGGATGTACTGGAACGGATTAAAGAGAAAGGAGATTGAGATATGAAATTTCCTAAAGTAAAGAAAAAGCAAAAGATTGAAAGGGTTTGTTACAACTGTAAGCATTATTATAAATGCACTGACAGATTTAACAGAGATACTATAAACTGTGATAAATTCAAATTTAATGCTTTATGTAAGAGTGTTTAAAAAAAAGATTAGATATGAAATCAAAACAAGTATTATCAATAGATCAGATGAAGCACCTGAGGGAGCTTGGCTTGGATACGAGTGATGCAAGTATGTATTGGGCAAGAGTATCGCATGGAAGTCGTGTTGATGATAAATCCAAAGGTAAATGGTTTTTGAGTTTGCAGAAAGAATTCCAAGTTTGTGGTTTTATGTCATATGAATCAATTCCCACTTACACCTTGCAGGACATTCTTGACAAGCTGCCGAGTTATATTACATACAATGATGAAGAATATCAACTGCAAATACTTCCGCCTTGTATATGTTATAGATACGTAAATTATACGTTTGACGATTTAGATTATAAAAACAATGTGGTATATTGGAAAACGCATATAATATGCTGTGCTGGTGTATTGAAAATGGATATATTTTAAAGAGGGTGAACAATGAAAGCGAGAATAAAAGAAACTGGAGAAATAATTGATGTTGAATGTCGTTTCTATGCCAAGATTGGTTCTACGGACCCGATTATTCATAATAGTTTAGTTGAGGTTTTGAAAGATGATGAAATCATTGATTGGGAACAGAGGCGTTATGAACTGGCAAAGGCTGCAATGCAAGGAGTTCTAAGCAACCCTGCTTTTTGCGGCACATATTCTAAACGTGAAGCACCGATAATTATAGCGCTTGATTGTGCTAATAATATGATAAAGAAACTGAAAAGAGAGTAATCATGGATATAAAAGAAGTAAAAAACAAGAAAGAGAAAGCTGAAATGGAAATAGCTCATATTTTAGAACACCTTGAAGCTGAAATAGGTTTAGAAGTCAATAATATGATTTATATACGCAGGGAAAGTGAAAAGTCTACGTTATCGGCTTTGCCTGTAAGAATAAAAACAAAAATAATCTTGACGTTTTAATCATGGAAGTAAAGAACGGAATAATAATAGACGGGGTGCTTCATGAAGCAGAGAAAGTGTATAATGGGTATTCTGATTGCAGTGACTGCTCGTTGCGTTATGAATGCGATGAATTTGAGAGCCAATACGAAACGTTTCTGTGTATTGTAATGAAATGTTTTCGTTTCGTCAATCGTGGCAAAGTGACAGATATTAAGATAGATAAGGAGGAATAATTATGGGATTTTCGACACCAGCGTTTATACGCAAAAATACACCGGAATTAAGAAAGAAGTTGTAAAAATTAGGATACAACCATCCTACTGATGTAATTGAAGATGAAAGGTTTTGTATTGCTACATCACCAGTTAACTGCAATTATCATATTATTATTAAAGGGGCTTTTGATGCTACAAATCCTTATCGCACATGGAATTGTGCTGGAAGAATTGATTGTGGAACCAATGAAGAGCTTTTCTTAGCTATTGCCGCACTAAGAGATGATACAGATAAGCTTCAATGGTTTATTTCACCTGAAGGAGTTTGGGTTTACAATAAAGACTGTGACAGTATATTAGAAGTATTTAAATTGAACAAGGCTACCGTAAACGAATTGATTGAATATTTTAAAGAAATGGAGAAATAACTATGACCGAAGAACTTGTAACATTAGAGACAGCGAAGATGCTGAGAAAGAAAGGGTTTAATGAGTATTGTAAAGATATTATCAGGGAAGATAATGGTCGGATGATGCAATCTGTGTTCCGAACCAATAAGGACTTGCCTAAAGGTGCATATTCTCGTCCAACTCAGTCGATTGCTGCTAAATGGCTGCGTGAAATCAAAGGTATGCATGTTGAAATATCTTATATGTATGGAGGCTATTGGACATATGATATACTGACAATTCCGGAACATGACTTGGTAGGATTATCCGACAGACCTTTGTTGCGTTATAAAAGCTACGAAGAAGCACTTGAAGCAGGATTACAGGAAGCGTTAAAACTTATATGATTATGGCAAAAGTATTTATAACAAAGTATGCCTTAACAGAAGGTATTAAAGAGATAGAATCTGATATTCTAAGAGATGATTTTACAGGTTCAGAATATACGTTTTTTAAATATTCATGCTTTTATATAGGGAAAGGTGCATTCACCGATAAATCCGAAGCCTTGAAAAAGGCAGAAGAAATGAGACTGAATAAAATCACTTCTCTTCGTAAGCAGATTGAGAAACTTGAGAAATTATCTTTTAAAGAATTTGAATTAGTTGATTAGCCATGAATAGAAACGAATACCGAGAACGCTGCAAACATTACAGCCATTACAGCGGGCAGTGCTATAAAAAATCGTCCATATCAGGCATAGCAAACAATGTGCATGTGAATATGAAATGTGACGGTAAATGTCCTCGCATGAGGAATTACGATAAGAGAAACGGAATATTAATTGATAAAGAAATAACAGATTAATCTAAATGAATGCACTAAAACGCTTTATATTTATAATATTGTTTATGCCTATATGTACTATAAATGCTATCTATGATACTATGATGTTTATAGTCAAAGGCGACAATCACGAATGGTTTGTAATGCTTAATTGGCTGAGTAATAAATTAATAGATAATTGATATGGAAAAAATCAAATGTATAACTTTCGATAAAGCAGCACAAGATGTTTTGTCGGAACAAATCAAGGCTAAGATGAAAGCTAATATGAGCAAAGCCAGACGGGAAGAATACAAAAAGCTGTGTTATAACTTTGAGTATAAGTTTGGAGAATATATACCCAGTTGCGCATTAAAGTCTGGAGAATGTGATGAAGATTGTGAATACATGAGAAACTTTAAAAATAGTAAACATGAATTTAAATAAATTGCGCGATCGCGCCTATAAAACCGCCTGTGAACATGGTTTTCATGATGAAGAATTGAGTAACGAACATTGCCTCTGTCTTGTCATATCCGAGCTTATGGAAGCAGTGGAAGCAGATAGAAAAGGGAAATACTTCAAAGGTATATTGACTTTTGAGCGTGAGTTTAACCGTTATTCCGCATTAGTGGAAGAAGAAAAACGATTTAAGTGCTCGTTTGAAAGACACGTCAAAGATACAGTTCCTGATGAGCTTACCGATGCCGTTATCCGCCTGCTTGATTTGTGCGGACTGCGTGAAATTAAGTTGGAGAATGACTGTTTGGATGATGAAGTGCTTGAAGAATATTCGCACATATTCATTGGCAAAACATTTACAGAGTCTATTTTCAATATTACTAAAAATCTTATTGATAGAGATATATCCTACTCTCTAATTAAGATTTTCGGGCTTGCCAAGCATCTTGACATAGATTTGCTCTGGCACATTGAGCAGAAACAAAGATATAACGAATTAATACCATATAAACATGGAAATAAATATTGATATTAAAAAATACTATTACTATACTTATCGATCCAAATCAGGTGGAATATGCTGCGATGTATGCTCGATTGAAGATGGTGATTTTGATTTAAATCGCATGATGCGTGATTTGTATAAAGATTACGGGTGCGTGTGTATAATCACTTTTTGGAAAGAAATATCCAAAGAAGAACACGAAGGGTTAATGGAGTTCTGTGATAAAGTTAATAAGGAGAGATAGTAATGAAGCATATATTTTTTTTTATTTGTAGGTATTTTGGCTTTATACGAAATCATGAAAGCCTTAAACTGTAAGAGGGTTTATTCTCGTACATACGAATATATACATTCTCCCAAAGAAGATAAGAATACATATTTTAAAAAGCACCCCATGCTTCTTTTAATGAGCGTTTTGGATCTTTTTGAGTGGATGACATTAATGGCAGGACTAATGACAAGTCAATGGGTTTTATTTTTGGCGGTGATGGCTTTGTCTTTATCAAGATTCTACCGCCTCGGTAGTTGGGCCATATGTATAGACTGTATTATTACTGTGGCTATTTACTTGTTTGCTATTATTAATACTTATCATTTACATATAGAATTATGAGTAAATTAAGAAGATATAAAAAGGTAGATACGAGTCTGTCTCATTTGTGCACTTTTGCACCAGTTAAAGATCCGGCAGTGGTAATAGGGTCTTATTACTGCAAAAACATTTGTCCTCATTGCCGAGGGACGTTGAATTATTAGGAGTTAGATATGTAAGATGTGATAAGCCATAAGTAAAAAAAGGGATGCCTGTACATCCCCTTAAAACAGCATTACGCCACTTTCTTACTATCTACCAAGAAAGAAAAGTATTTGGAATGTTTTGGATATATCCGCTTACCATTGACAAAACAAAAAATACAGCCAATGGTATATACTATTAGTTAAAAGTTGTTTTATAACCTGTTAAAATCAGCACATTTGATACTTGAACGTGCAAAAATTACGTTATTTGTATGAAATTTGAATAGTAACATTAATCATGGAAGAAAAAAACAATAAGAAAAGCCTTATGCACACTTTTTTAAAGGGAATATTGTATTTCTTCTCACTGAATGAAAATCCCATAGAAGAGTACGATAGGCGAAGAAAGGAAAAGAACGACTTGGAAAGAATGCGTTCAGACTGGTATAATGTAGGTAATGATATAAGAAGGGCTTATGAAAAATACAAATCAGCAGAAGGAACCTGCTAAGGTTCAAATAAGCCATGAGAGACATTATTCAGGTCCGCTTCCTCTTCCCGAAGATTTGGCAAAATACGATCATATTGTACCGGGGGCTGCGGAAAGAATCTTGAAAATGGCAGAAAAAGAAATGGACCATAGGCATGCGGAAGATTCTAAATTATCAAAAGGCATTATACTTACAGCTAAGATTTCTATTATATTTGCTTTTATTTGTGTCCTTATTTTGTCCGGATTGTCTTTTTACGCCATTCATTTAGGACACGCTGCTGTCGGAGGGAGCATTGCGGTAGGAGCAATTGCTGCTGTGGCTGGAGCTTTTCTTTATAAATCGAAGCGAACGAAAAATTCAATATAGTATTTAATTTTATATTTATTGCAAAAGGCGGTGAACTTGTGGAACACCGCCTTTTTCATGCCCGAGCCTAACCGTTCGGGCTTTTTGTTTTACAAAATTAAATGATCATGAGAGCAACCGAAAAGAAACTAAGAGACAGACACGCCCGTCTGCCTGAACAATACAAGAAGGTAGACACGACAGTCAACGGAGATGCAGAAAACCTGATAGAGGAGCGCAGACAGCTTGAAAAGAACTTGGTTCCTCTTCGCCTTAGCAACACTACCGTTATCTACGTAACAAGGGATAAGCAAAACGAAGCGTATGCAGCAGTGGCGCGTAAACGAATGGGAATAGCCGAACCCCGGAAAACATTTGTTGACCCTCTTTCACAGGAGAACATTACAAAGATGTACAAGGAGGACGGCATATCTCCCCGTAGAATGGCCGAAATATTGAATGTAAGCGTCAGGACGGTGTATCTAAGATTAGCCAAATACGGGCTTACAAAAGTGAAATGCAGATAATTAAAACTTGTAATTATGAAAGATATTAAAAGAAAATACAGTTTCTCTGATATAGAGTTTAAGCCTTACTTTACAGAGGAAGAGGTAAATTTTATCAAAAAGCTGAAATTGATGAAAGATGTTGATAAGTACATGCAAGGAGTGGTTGAGTTTGAGAATGGTTATGGCGTCAGTGTACTTTTAGGACAGCTGTTTCATTCAGACGGGAAAGACACATACGAGGTGGCCGTTACCTATGACGGCCATATAATCAACCGAGATAACGAGCAGTGGGTAGAATGCTTTTTGGGCCGCTATGAAGTTGAGAAGCTGATGAACAATGTTGCCGGGCTTAACCCTATTGTTGTTGATTCGTTCGACAAAGGCGATTACTTGGTGTATAATTTTGATAAATATCATACATATATAGCCAGTTCGGGAAGAGAAAACATTAGATTGTTTGGTTCTTTTTACGAAACGAGAAAAGCCACCTACGAAGAAAGAGAGAGGATATTCGAGAGATTGAGAGAATCATTAATTTTTTGAACAAAAGCAATGGAAGATAATACATTAGACCAAGACCTTTATACAACCGCAATGAAAGAAGCATTAAAGGTGGAGTTCTTGGAAAGCAATGAAGAGATTAAACTATATGCCGCATCGCTGTATAATGCGATGGTATGGGGTAGAAATCATACGGTTAAAGTAAAATATTAAGTTTTTTATTTGGCGTTATAGAAAAAGGGCGTATATTTGCAGCGTTACACATATTTAGTGGCAGGCGGTTGTCTGCTTTGTGCAGGCATTTTTTATGCTTGTAAGTACGCTGTATATATAATACAACGGTCTGCAAACCTGTGAGGAAAGTTAACAGCTTCCCAACTGCCACTAAGGTATGTGTAACGACGGGTTAATTGCAGACCGTCTTCTTTTCTGCAATGCCATAAAACGTTACAAAAATGGCAAATGAATTAAATTCAAACAAGAAAACAATGAGCTCGCTTGAAATTGCAGAGCTCGCAGGTAGAAACCACAAAGATGTTATGCGCTCCATTCGTGATATGGAACCAGCATGGGTGAAAGAAGGTGGGCGCAATTTTGCGCTGACCTCTTATGTTGACCAATGGAACAGACAGCAGCCATGTTACGAATTGGATTACAAAGAATGTATGTATATAGCTTCTAAGTTTGAAGATGCGACAAGAGCGAAGTTAGTCCTTCGTTGGGACGCGTTGGAAACAGGAAAAGCTAAGCCAATGATTTATCAATCTAAAATCAAGCGTGAACCAACTCTAACAACAAAAATTCGTGTCAGCCTTGAATGGATAAAAGGTGTGAGCGAAATGCTAAATCTTAATGATGCTTCAAAGTTGGCATTGCTTGGAAAAGTAGCAGAACCATTAAACTTGCCACTTCCCGACTACACCCCGTCAAAAGGAATATTAAAATCAGCAACCGACCTATTGAAAGAACGGAAAACTCAAATATCCGCACGTGAATTTAATACGGTAGCAATGGAAAAAGGTTACCTGTGCGAACTGGAAAGAAAATCATCATACGGGCAAAAGAAGAAATTCAAGTCAATCACAGAGAAAGGTCTTTCTTTTGGAGAAAACCAAGTAAACCCGAACAATCCGAAAGGCACTCAACCATTATGGTACGAAAGTAAGTTTGATGAGTTATTGGCCGTATTAGGGTTTCATTTCATAGGAGAAACTAACTAATAATATAGCTTATTGAAAATCAGAAAAAGGCAATAGGTTATACAAGAAGGGGGTCTGCGTTTTACCGACCCCCACTGTAAATCAGCCTGCCCGCTTAAAACCTAAAACAAATATTCATCATGGAAAGAAATACAATACCTGCTAAAAAGCAATATGACGTCAGCGCAATGGGCGAATTTTTTAGAGACATTATAGCTCCTGAAGAGCTTAGAAAGGAACTTGTAGAACTGGCGTTTGATTACGCGCAATATGTAGATGAAGGGAGCACAGATTTGTTTAAAAACAATATGAGTACCATATACATACTGTATAGGGCACTGGAGGATGTGAAAGAATTAGAGACACAGGGTTAACAGCATAGCCATCTTTACCGCAACAATAAGCGGTATAGCATTGCAAATAACGTCCTCGGCTATCTTTAGAGCACGTTCCATTGCATCATAGCAAGCAGTCGGCAGAACATCCAGTGCGGTAAGTCTTCCGACTGCTTAATCAATATGTCTAATTGTTCATTCATAGCTATATTTTAGGCACATATAAGACCATATTTTATTATCTCCCGGCATCCAATCTTCATCGTCAAACCAAAAGGCATACGCCGCTTCGATAATATCCTCTCCATCCAAAACCTTGCACAGATCGGCCCAAAAAGCATTAAAGGCTACGTATTTATCCCAGCGGGTACATCCTGACGGGAAATTCTTGTTCTTGGTGGCTTCCTCTATCTGATCTACCGTCCAATATCCACCCTTGTGTTCGTTGCCTTCCTTGTCTGTGTATTCCATATCGGCAACATCGTGCATGGCAAACTCTTCATTGTAATGGCATCCGCTCATGGCACCGTACAGCTTTCTCAACGCCAGCCAATACTTTTTAGGCTCTTTCTCTTTCATCGGCTCCAGCACATCCGAAAGAATGCGGGTGCTCTCTATCATTACAGCTTCACCCTTGCCTTTGCCGTACTTTTCTATCAATTCATAAATAGTCATAATCTTTTCCCTTTCTTTTAATTAAGTAGTATGTTTTTTATCTGAATATCCTGCTTGCACCTCTTAGAAACACCTCAAAAATGGCGTCTCCGGTAAGGTTTGCCCCTACCTCCCGCCAAAAATTGGGCTTGCTTTGCTTTCTGATTATTTGAAGCAACAAGTCCTGCTGGCGAAGGTGATGTTCGTTGTTCTTTTCAATGTCCTTTTGTAAGAGTAAAAGAGCCTTGACACCGTCATCCTTGCAGTTACCTATACACTCGTTGAGGTATTTGTCCATGCAATACTTCATAATCTTCTTGTTGCCCATATTGTTATTTCTTTCCGCATGACGGGCATTTAACCGTCTTTGCGGGCTTTGGTTTTACAATTACAAATCTTCCCATAACCGATCGTATTTTTTGTTTATATAAGCCAAAAGCAAATCAATCCATAGTGCGGCCAAAGCGCACAGAAAAGAAACAAGGATGCAACGAATAACCGGACCTCCGCATGCAATGCTGTAAGCCAGCGTGAGCCAAAAGCTGATACACTTGCTGCATTTCAGCTTCCCTGATAAGCGTCCTATCTTCTCCGGGTTTACCGGAACAAGTCTTTTCAAAATGCCTGCTATGGCATTGAAAAGTCCCAAATAGATGAACAGGCATACGGAAACGGTTATTATCATTGCATCCCCAATCATACACTACTTGTTTTTGGATGATTTGGTTTCGTTTGCTAAGCTTTCATCTTCACCAAGCAATGCAGCTACGGCAGGCGCAGGAGCAGGGCTTGTGACAGTCAGGCCGAACTCTATTTCCACCGCATTTGTTTTCGTGCAGCAGTCTTGTACGTTGGTAGGACTTACCAGCACATTAGGCGTAACGGTAAGTGTTGCCGATGTGGGTACTGTGGTTGAATAGAACGGTACGGTAATTGAAGTGAACACTGTATCCGTCTGCGGGCATACGTCACAATTGTTGCATCCGCATACGTATGGCAGATAACTTACCGAACCTACCAATTGGATAGACAGCGAATAAAGGTTTCCGCCTAAAGAATCAATAGACTTTAAAACGGCCCTCATGGTCCCGCTCAAAGGATATTGGGCGGTGATACAGATGTTCCGGTTACGACACAGATAATGAATCAGGTCAATGTAATACATTATTGGGGATGGTGTCGTAGTCCCTGTGGCTACGGGGACAAGCTCCAATACGGAGGTTTGTCCCGATTTGTTTTTACAACAGCTCATAATGAATCGTTTTTTATTAATATTATTCAGCAACGGGTTCCTCTGCTGATTGAGGGTATTTCTTTGGGGCCGGCACCCGGCTCTTTATCTCTTTTACGGAATCAGGCGTTCCTACACCCAGCAGCACATCGAGTTTTGCTTCAATGTTTATCAACCGTTGTTCCGTAGCTATCAGGAACTTATTGTTTGATACTGCTATCTCGTAAATGGCTTGTATGTATTCGTTCATATTGTTTGTTATTTAAAATATTTGATGATTTGATTTTTTACAAACAGGTTGTCTTTCCACTTAGGGACGCATTCTGTCAGCTTTTGGGCTGTCACCGCTCTTCCCTCGGCAGCATGTTCGTTTACAAAGTTCTGCAATGCCTTTGAGGCTGCATCCGCTTCTTCCTGCGTATCGGCATATACTTTAAAATTTATTTCAAATCCTTTCATGGCGCATTTGTTTTAATTACAACGGAGGCAGAGGCGGTGATACAGGAGCAGCACCCGAAGGCGGCATTCCACCTCCTTTTTTCAGGCTTTTCAAGAACTCTATACCTTGCATGATATCGTTCTGATTTTCTTTCACCCAGCCGAATATCGTTCCGGCGGTATCCCTTACCTGTTGCATGGTTGTGGGAGGAACAACATCAAACGTAGGCAGTTCTTCCATGTCCTTAGCGAGAAAATCATACAGCTTCTCCGCTTCCTCTACGTTTCCTTTGGCTATCATCAGAGTTTGCATTTTCAGTGCAACCTTACTGGTAGGCTTTATCATTTTCAACATTTCCATATTGTATTTTTTCTTTCTCCAAAACATAAGTAGCAATGTTTTTTGTAAAAAGGGAAAGGCTTAGTGTGCCCTTCCCCGATACCGAAATGCAATTAGCCGTTGCAAGGACATCCGCAAGGCTGCGGTGCGCTGTACAATGCTACGGGCTGCGGACACATCTGTGAGCGACCTGTCAAACGGTCAGCCACGATCTGTGCTTCTGCCTGTGCGTATGCGCTTGCTCCTGCTCCCGCCAAAGCGTTAGCCGTAGCGCCTGTCTGAACATTTACGTAGTCAATCATGCGAGGTTGCTGATTTACACGTTCTGCGCGTTCTGCAATAGCCAGTTGAGCCAGTCGGTCAATGTCTCTTTGGTTAGCTTTGCTTCCCTGTGCGGCATAAACGCCACCGAAAATCCAAGCTCCGATGCCAGTCAACAAGGCTGCACTGCCGATAGTAATAGCTGCAATTGATGTTCCGCTGGGTCTCTTTGCTGTTTTTTCAGCCACCATGAAGTGCTCGTAGGAACTCATGTCGGTTCCATCGGACATGGCTTTCATTGCCATTAAATCTTCTGCTGTCATAGTCATAAAATATTTATTGTTTCAAGGCAGCCCGATGTAGGCTGCATGACAAAGGACGACAGAATCAATGTGCTATTATAGAAGAAACGAGCGGGTTATGGGCAAGTTCGGAGCTAATTTCGTGCAGGCAGTTTTTTACGCTCCACTTGTTTATCTTTACATCAAAATGATTCCGTATCCTGTTTACCGACTGGCGGGGTATCTTTGTTTGACGGGATATTTCCTCGTCCGTTAAAAACTGCGATAGGAAGTACACCAAAAGATAGCGCGCGTCTACGCATTCTTCTTTTTTGCTGTCTATCAGTTCCAATTCTCCAACCCCTGTATGCCTGCATACCGTAGACATCATAATCTGATACAAATCTCCTGTTTTCATATTATTCTGCTTTAAAACATGTAATTATTAAAAACAAAAATCACAACCCGGTGTTATTAAACTCGAAAGCCTCGTAACAACTCGGATTGTGATTGTTGTCTCTTGTGTTCGTTTCGCAGACAGAGGACAAGAGATAGGGGCTTTCTTTCTACTCTAAGCCCCGAAAGAGCGTCAGCTAAAGCCAACTTCTACACTTATTTCTTTTTTATCCTTATGGCAAGCCAAAGAACGGCCAATGCAACACATGCAATATTTAGCATCATGCTCGCACCTCCGTAATTGATTTTAAACCGTTCCCACCATGATAGTTTCCTTTCCACAGGATAGGGCTTTGGCACCTCAATTCTTCTTATCTTTTCAACAAAGTAAGGTATTTTGACTGTCACCGTAGATTGGGGATAGATCCCTAATGAGTGGTTCAATATCCCCTTATTCCAAGACGCATAACTATAAGCATACGGGTTATGCAGGAATGACACAGTATCGCGGGTAGACACGCTGTCTTTATAAGGTATCAGCTTCTCCTGAAACGTTGTATCGTGGTAGACTGTACTGTCAAGCACTTTGGTTTCAACAGGCACATAGACCGTCCTCGTTCGGCACGAAGCAAACACGAACACCAGCAGCATAGCCAGCAATCCAACAGACGCCCAAAACAATAGATTTCTTAGTTCTTTCATGGCAAATAGTTTATAAGTTACGAAATAGAGGAATCTTCATTTTTCCACTCCCTGCTATTCAGGATGCTACCAAGTTCCCTACTGTTATGTTCGTAAACCGTTAGTTTATCCTCGTCAGTCAACACAGGGGACACGAAGTCATAATGAAGAATAACCTTACTTCTGTTCACACTCTTACGCGCATGCTCAGGTACTACTATTCCCTTTTGCAAACACCATTCTACTGTTACAATTACATATTTCATCCGTTTAATCTTTTAGTCCAAATTTCATTTAACTTTATCTTCTCTTGCTCTATTTCATCAGGAGTGAGAGATTTATCGTAGAGGGCGAAGTAGTAGATAGCAACATTAGAAAACTCCTGACATCTACCTAAACTTAGATTATATGCATTCGCTCCTAAACTCAAAATATTTGTATCTGATGCATCTCCTGCTATGATATTTCTATCATTATAGGCAGTCTTACTTTGATATATTATTTGATTTGAGTTAAACAATTCAACTGCATTATCTTTTCCAAAAGAATATAAAGCCTTACTACCATTGGCAGTAACTCTTTCAATAACAAAAGCACCAAAACTTCCTATATCATCAGGATAAGTACGTTTGGAAGCAACAGCAGAAGAGTTGTTCGTATTAATTATTTCTCTCCTGCATATCACTGTATAATCCGTTTGTATCGGTATATTGTCACATACAGCATAATCATCTACACCATCGAATACAAGAGAACCTTCATAAGAAGAAGCCGCTTTTCCGCCGTCAGTTCCGCCACTGTGGTCTACACTTCCACCAAACCCGCTATTAGAAGTAAACGCAAAGTTCTTCAGTACAAGTTCATACCCCTTGTAACCCTTTATCGAAGCAGGAGGATTATCATTGCTGTATCCTGACATAAACCAAGCGTCAACAAGAGACTTGTGAAACAAACTCCCCGAACCCCTAGCGCTTGCAGAACCGACACCCGGCAGACGTATGGTGTCAATGCCGATGCTCTGAATTGCGACTTTGTTTAGTTCGATATTATTCATTGCCCTATTTTTTTAGCTTCCAACACTTCCGTAAACGATTCAACCGACACATTAACCCCTGCCGGGACATCTACATTGAAAATCAAGTTGGCACTACCGTTGTACGGGCCATAGCCGCCTACGTAGATTGCATCCATGCCGTCAATGTTGGCATAGATATTTAGCGAACCTGCTTCTTGTCTCTTCACCTGTATGGTAACAGGGCCCTCGGATACGAAAGATGCTACGTACTTGTTTTCCTCGTTTTTGCTGAATGATAAATCTGTTGCTGCCATAATGCTTTTATTTAATTGTTAATAATTATCCTTTGAAATATACGACTTTACCCTTTGTTCCGTCATTACGCATATCAAGATGCACCCACGTAACATCCTGCTCCAGCCTTATGGGATACGGAAGAAGTATTTGGTTTGCCTTAATCCAGTTGCGCACCTCAAGATCCGTCATACCTTTTACATCGAAATCAACTCCCGTACCTTGTATGTGTGCCGATACGTACACTTTCTCAAGCCTTGTTTTTTCTGCAACAAGCTGGCAGACATTGCATCTAAAACCTCGCTGTGTCTGATTACCGCCTACCTGCCAATTATTCACATAGATAGGCTTGCCAAGTTTCTCCCTGATAACAAGCAGTGTTTCCAACAGGCGGTTATCGAAGAACTGCCAAGCGTTATTACCGTACTTCTCGTACACGTGTCGGCATACAAGTTCCTGAATGTCGAAGTAGTCTTTAATATTCATTTCTTTTCCTCCTCGTTTTTGGTTATTGCTATATTTGCAAAAAAAATCATGTTAAAATACAACTCATTTTTCTATGGATTTATCGACATATCCGGTTCTCTTTACCGAAAGTGTATAAATTATTATATAAAAAGAAAATGGTGCAATAAAAGCAAAGTCAATTAAACTCATTTATTTTCCTCCTTATCTTTCGTTATTATCTCACTAACATCTTCCTTATCAACATTAAAAACCTTTTTGCAGAATATGCCCAAAGCCTTTAATACATTGAAATCATACCCTTTAGGCTTTAATATGTTGCTTACAATAGAACAAAACTCTATAAAGCACACAAAGAGACAGGAATATATATCAATGTTCCACTTGTCTCCGGAAGCAATGTTTATCATCACAACCATGCAGACAAAGGCAAAGTAAGTTACCATTTTACCCATAGTACGGCGTATGGCTCCGGAGAAACGTACTTCCTCATTCATTAATAAACTCTTTCTAACTCCAAACGCCAAATCGCAGATAATAACTGAAAATGATACTATCAGCCAAGGTATCATATGCTCCAATGACTGCATAATAAAGCTGCTTGCTATCACCGCGAATCCACCCGGTATGCTTTGGGTAACAATGTTTTCTTTCATTTTATCGTTATGTTTAAAATTCTTCCTATCTTTGTGTCACGTACAAACTGTAAGCGTAAATTTTATTAATCAGGCAGACTTAAGTATCAAGATTACTGTTCGTATTAAATGGTCTGCCTTGCCCGCCTTATTCGTGAGAACATGGCGGGTTTTTTATCCACATACTTTTTCGTTAATCTAATCCATTTCTTTTTCTTGTTTGAAATTATTTATATATTTGTATCATTCATAGTATCAGAACTAACTACTGCATCCCCGTTTGGCTCGTGAGAGTGGAACGGGGAATTTGCTTATCTGTTTCATCGTACTATCTGCAAGTTATATTCACTGTCTGAACATCCATAGTTACGAATGAACCTTTATTGTCAGAGGTAGCCTCAAAGACCAAATAAGAAGCGGTGCCGGACCTTAACAGGCTGCTGAAAACCAAATAGAACTCCTGATACTGTCCCTCGGTTGAAGAAGGCTCTATATATATCTGACTGATATTCTGCAAAGAACTATTTGCGGGTTGTCCGAACTGGCTGCTTTGATATGTTCCGGCCACAACAGAGCATCTTATTTTTATGGTCCCTTCTCCTGAAGAAGGCGTGAACGATGAGTTTTCAGGAATAATGTACATCCCCTTCGCCTTACGCTCTATCTTCATCCTTACACAAAAATATCTTGTGCCTGAAAAAGAGAAAGTAAGGTCGCTGTCTCTTGAATACCAAGTAGGATTAACCAACGTAAACGCCACATAGGTAAGGCTTGCCCGGCGGCTGAAATAGTTTACTATGCTAATCCTTTTGAAAAACGGAGTATCGCTGCCATTCCATGGAGCTACAATGCCCGTTCCGCCCTCGGCACTTCCACTTGAGCTTATTTTCTGAACACCCATACATACATACAGCGACCGCCCGACAAGCTGGCTTGTATTCTGCATTATCTGCGAAAGCTGGATCTTTATATATTCTGCCCAGTCGGTAACGTTTGCAATATCTTGCCCTGATATTTGTTTGTAAGTCGGAGCGTCCATTACATAAAAAGGCATACCCGTTTCCAAGTAGCATTCAACAACAAACCTATATCCGGAAGATGTCGTAAAAAAGTCCCTGAAATTAAAATCGGACCCCGAATTTATCATGCAAAAAGCAGTGAAGCTATCTTCATCAAACATATTCAGTTCCGACTTATAATTAGTTATGCCTGTTGTAAACGGCTGGACAGCCGCGGTATTGTACCCTTTGAAATCACCAAGTCGGTAAGGCTCACCCTGTCCGCCTCTCGGAAGCTGATATTCCCAGTTGGGGTAATTTGCTTGAGAAGGGTTTGTGGTAATTTCATAAGCCATTTTATTGAAATACACATATCCCGCCTTCAATGTTGGGGTAACCATTCCCCACATACACCCGTCCGCACGTGTAGGGTCTGTGCTATAATCAAGGTTGAAGTTTGTTGCCTTTCGGTAAGGTTTGTACTTGGCCCACTTGTTGATGTTAGCCCTCGTTTGGAAGAATGTTATCACCTCGTTAGTGACATTTCCCCCCGCAGCGTTCAGTACGTCACGTATGTTACCTGCAAGGTTGACATCGGTATTAGGTATAATAGCCATATCATACCTCCTTCCGTATAATGGTGATACCACCAGTAACAGCAATAGACATATCACTGTCACCGTCAATCTCGTAGTCTCCATGTACGACCCTGTCCGCTTCATATAGGCTTTCATCTGCATAACAATTCCAATTAGAGGATTTTACCCCCCCCACGCAAGTTGTTGATAACCAATAGATTACCAATAACTAACAAATCAACCTTTACCTTTTTCATGACACAACCCCTTTCTGATTAGTTACTTGAACACATCAAAAACACCCTCTATTGCAGTGCGCAAGATGTACGGATAGTTCTCCGCATACTTCTTCAGGGCTACTGCCTGTTCTTTTGTTACCTTTGACTTGCCTGTTTTGTAGATTTCGCGGGCTACTTCCACCTCGCCCAATTCCTTAGACTGGGAGTATATCACGTTGGCAAACTGCTTAACCAATACGCCAATCTCACCGTCACCGTCTACGAATATCTTAGACTTTGAGCCGTCAATGTTTTCGATTTCTGCTTTGGCAAAGTCAATATCTCTCAACTCTTCTTTTTCTTTCTTTTCTTCCATGATGATTATAGTTTAATGGTTGTACAATTACAATGAAACAGGCTGTGCGGTAGCTATCTTGGCTTTCGTGTCAGCGATAAAGGTGTTGACGGCCGCGGTGATATTGCACTGCTCCTGCTTGTCTCCCACGTTATGGTTGATGCTCAGGTTCTCGTTGCCGTAACTGTTGAAAGTAGCCACCTGTGAGCCGTCTTTCTTCACTGTGCCTGAATTGATATTACCTACAATGCCATTGTTTATCTCGGCATCCGCTTCAATGTCATAGACCTTAGATTCGTCTACGGAGTTATTCACTCTTACTGTTGCTCTCACTAACTTTTCATAAGCCACTTTTTCTGCGGCGGTTGTTGATGTACTCATAACTTTTGTTTTTATTGGTTACTATTCTATTATTATCATATTGTCATTTGCATCTACTTGCATCGATGTGATTTTCATTTGGGAAAGGCCGATTATTCCCAATATCTCTATCCCGGTCTCACGCTCTATGCTGTTTCTCACGCCTGATATGTCGGTAATGAGGAACTGCGGAATATCTTTCCCACCAAACCGCACAAGCGTATTGCAGTAATACACATCTTCCATTTCACCGCCAGCGCCAACAAGAGAGCCGGGGTATTTGCGTCCTCTCACGATGTCGAACTTCTTTACCTTGTCCTCGGCAATAAGCCCAACACTCGCACCTGTATCGATAAGGAAGAAACCTTTCTTTCCGTTTACCTCGGCTTCAATGATAAGCCGCTTGTCTGATAATGATTTGAACTGTTTCATGGTCTATTGCATTAATAATTCTGTATATCTACTGTTTGAGATAGTGTTTGTCCATTGATTACGACAGTTACATTCACTTTCTTTGCTCCGTCAAAATTGGATATTTGAGAACCAAGATATGACTTACCGAAACTAAGGTAGGTATCGGCGTTAATGTACTCGTTGTAAGTAAATGTGTTTATAACAGATTCATACTGAGTATATATAGCAACCTTGATATTGGCCGATAATCTACTGTTGGTATTATTGTATATCTTGCAGTTTACAGATATTACCTTTGTTCCTGTGCTAATCTTAGTAGCGCTTAATTCTTTTAATTCTACTGGTGGCGCGTAATTCTTCAATGTAACCTCACCGTATGTGAATGTTAACGGAGTGAAGAAACCGGACGTAGGAGCCGTACTTGAACCTACATCCTTAACGCTCGAAACAAAGAGGAATGATTTATATTTTCCGGCAGCATGGCGAACCCTGTCAAATACGAATATAGCATTACCCGGATAATTGCCTATTGTTGGGTCATCAGCGACAGAAGCGTTACCGGTAGCCATATAAAACTCTGTACTACCAATCTTTAGCAGTCCGAGACATAAATAGCTATTTCTCCAATCACCAACTACATTACCTCCCGAATTAATATAATGGAGATCGGCTAATGTAAGGTTGTATTGCTGAGACGGTTGTACGTTAACAGGAACCGTTATTGAAAAGGCGGTTGTGCTGTCAGCCATCATTACAGAGTCATTATAAGGTAGATATGGTTGTACAGCTTCAGTATAATATCCCCTGAAATCTTCAAGCCTTAGGGGTTCCGAAGTGCCACCGACTGGAGGTATATAGGCAAAATAAGGAGTACCACAATTTCCAGCAAGAGGCGAGCCGTTACGGACATAATCAGCCATGTAGTTGACATTGTCCCAATACGGCACATTAGACAATCCCCAGTTTCTTGAACTGCGCTCATTATCGGTTACGTTAAAGTTTTTCGGGTATTTGAACGGCTTATACTTCGCCCATTCTCTAATATTTGCATCCGCAGTAAAAAAGCTTGGTGCATAATTGATATTAACATCCCCCCCTGCATCCCTCAGCACCGCACCGATGTTGTTTGACAGGTTAATATTGGTATCGGGTATTATTGCCATTATGCTGCCCTCCTTTCCAGTTCGATAATACGGTTCATCATTTCTTTATTGCTATCTTTCAGCTCCTTGTTCTCTCTTTCAAGAAACTCTATTCTCGTTTCGTGGTTATTGAAATCCTCTATCAAAAATCTTTGGAAATGCTTTGCCATAGACAGTACGCATGTAGTTGCAAGCACATCATAACTCATTGTGAAGAAGCTCTCATTGTCTGTGTCGGTCACCTGTGGAAGGAATCGATTCCAATACTGTGCACTCGTTCCTGCTCTGACCTTGCATTTTTCATCTGTCTTGAAAGTGTAATCGAAAAGGTCAGCATTTGCCATTACGTCAAGAGGTACGATGATGCTGTTCAGGACGTTCTTCTTTCTTAAGTCGGAGTACATGGTTATTCCGCCATAGGTGAGAAGATTACCCGGGCAAATAGTATTGCCACTTCCGTCCAGCAGAGTTAAAGTTCTTGTAATTGACGCAAACTCACCTGTGTATTGCCTTACATAGATAGGCTCTGTGCCGTCATCCGCTGTTGCAATCTCTACCCAGCCTTGATTTGACGGGCCACCGCACCTAATACGGAAGAAATCATTATCTGCCATTTGCTGGTATAGCAAGTTGCGCTCGTTGCCACCTGTAAGATAGCCATAGTCAATAGTTCCAACTACTCCAATATCTCCATTCACATGAAGCTTAAAACTTGGCGATGGAGTGCCTATGCCGACGTTGCCGCCACCCATACAGCAAATTAAGTTATTAGATGAAGCATGCTGTAAGCGCAGACTATCGACATAATTATTTATCTCACTACCTCTTCCGCTATCATTTCCGTTGTTATCTGTCTCAATGCAGATACCATTAAATTTAGCCCCTCCTGTTACATTGCTTGTACCGTCAAAAGGCTTGCTGAATATTGTGCGAGGGGTTTGCAGCTTAGTGGCGGACGCTACATTGTCTCCAAGTGTAGCGAGAGTCCCACTTGAGGTAGGTAGGTGTAATGTATTTTGATAATCTCCTTGCGACATTATTCTGCAAGAAAAGTCACTACTCATACCTTGCTCTTCATGGAAATCTATATACTTTCCTATTTCCAATACGCCGTCTCCTCCGATGTAACATATTGAATCCCATTGTCCTTGATGTAAATGTTTGCCGTCCAACAAATCCGCATCCAGCCCTGAACCTGAACCATCGTTGCCGGCATGCCAAACTTTATAATTATTAGACCCTAAAAGAATATTTACGTCTCCGCTTGCCCAGTCTTGATTAATATCAGTTCTAGCTATTCTTAGGTTACCGTCTCCGTCTGTGAAGTTAATTCCAATTCTATTGGAACCTGCATTATTAAAACTGATAGCAGACTTGGTTCTTGGAATAGATACAAGGTCAATGCCAGAATCTGCGTTAAATAACAATTTTCCTGTCATCGTATCCCCTGCCTTGTTGACGTAACGGTTATCCAGTTCGCCTGCGTAGTTGCCTGTGTGGAGAATGGTATTACTTTTTACGGTGGGGTTATTTTGAAAAGTTACTACGCCATTAGCTTCATTTATAATAAACGATCCTGCTTGATGACTCCTGTCATAGTGTGTGTTTACGTATAAAGAACCATTATTTGCGTCATTAGAAAAATAAATACCTTTATCTCTTCCGATAAAAGTGTATAACAAAGTAGCTACAAACTGTTCATTACCTGCAAATAGTTGACCTGCGACACTCAAATCACCAGTTACTGTATCACCAGCCTTCAAAACATACTTTCCGTCAGCATCAGACTTCGTATAAGCATCCGTAATCCCATATCCCCCCAGCGTAGTAGGATGAGAGGACAACTCACCAAACGAATAACTCGGCTTGTTCGGCTGCTTGGCCCAAGAATACACGTCACTTGCTGGCAATGTGGTGGGGTAATTCGGCAATGTAATAAGCTTCGTGGTTTCATCAGGAGAATAGGTTGTGCCGTTAAGGATAATCCCGTCTACCGATCCACCGCCAACACCGCCTATTACGCTTAATACACCACCCTCTTTTGACAAGGTGGTATTGTCAATCGGAAGCGCATCAAGAATGGTTGATGCCGTATGACTGCCTTGTGCAAACATGGTAAGACTACCTGTCAAAATCAAATCACCGTCTAACTCAACCACTCCGTCAGAATGCTTCTTCACAAGTATATCACCGATATTTAAGCCGTTTATGAATGACTTGATACCTGTAATGTCCTGTGCACCCGATTTGGTTACGTAATCGGCTAATAGCCCGGATATGTCGTTTTTGGTGTAGGCGTCTGTGATGCCATAGCCTGCAAGGGTGGTGGCCTTATCCGCCTTAACGGAGAGTAATTCAGCTAACGTGCTTGTCTGCGTCTGACCTGCAAGGAATGATTCAAGCTCTTTCCATTTATTGATGATACCGTCAGTATCAGTCCCCTCCAAGAAGTTATCTACCTTAGCGGATAATTGAGACAAGGACGATGAAGTAGCATAACCGCTAAGTGTGTTATTAACCCATTGCTCCGTAGCATAACCGCTTAATGAAGGATAATTAGGCAAGGTGATTATTCCGTCCTCATTAGGAGTGTAAGTATTACCGTTAACCACTATACCATTGGCAGTACCCTTTCCACCTGTCGCGACAAGCTTTCCGTCAACCCATTGTATTGTCACACCGTCTATTGGGAGACCTTCGTAGATTGAAGGGACTTGAACGTCTGCGCCTGCGTACATGGTTACTCCGTAGGCGGTAATCAACGGTTTGGTTAAGAACAAGTATTCCTCTCCGTTATCGTCAACCCTCTCTTCAAGGTTTCTGTCCCAAACGACTTTGTCAAGCTTCTTTCCGAGAAAATCATCTATCTGATCTCTCGAATAGCTGTCACTTCCATTACCGCCAACTCTTGCAACCTTATCCTTATTTGTTTTTATGAAGATAGCAGGGTCTTCATCTGCATTACATACATATATTTCCCCGTCATTAAGTCCGTCGAGCCCGTTTCCGCCCGGAGTAGATATATTAGGAGCTTTAGCCCTGTTGTTTTCAAGGTCGCTCCCATGCCAATTTATTTTATTTACCCTCTTCTTTATCATACTTCCACTGTTGTTACGTTAGTAAAAGCTGATTTGTCAGCCTTGAACTGCAATAGCTGCCCGTCTGTGGCATTATCAATCACAAATGCCCCATATAATGGCGGAGATGCTGGTTCGGGAGTACCTCCGATACCGGCAATATCATTATATTGTTGTTCAAGAGCGATCGAGATGTAGAATAATTGGCTTGATTCAATAACCTGTGTAATTTCAGGTACTGAACCCTCGGAACGCACGAACTTCGTCCCGTCAATTTCTACCATTGAAAGGCATAAGATGCGGTTTAAGTGTTTGGCAAACCAATATGGCACGCCTTTTGAGCTTCCGATTGTAAGGGTATAAACATCATACGGGACTGCGTATAACTCCTCTATCTCCTGCATCTGATTGCGGTATTGCTCGTTGCTTATATGAGAAGAGTATCCTTCCGGCTTAAATCCGGCTTCTACCCGGAACTCAAACACCTGTTGAGTATCGTTTATCCAAAATATGTTATCAAAAGCGGAATTATTACTCTTGTGAGAATACCTGATAAGCGTTGTTTCCTCTAATATAATATCAGAGGAGCACACCTCGAATGGCTCTGACGCATTACCATTGACAGTAACCGTATATTTTGCATCATCCAGCCCGCTAAGGACTGCATAATGCATTAATACGTTATCATTTTGATTGTATGTAGAAAGAGATACAGGAGTAGAGGTCTCGGCGACAAGGTTGTTAAGTGTTACTGACACCTCCTCCGAAGCGCTCACAAACACCTGTATATGGATTTTATCAGAAGTGTGGAACCTCTGAATGTAGTCCATTTCCAGCCCAAACTTATTTTTTATAGGTGAGAAAAAAAGAGGGCAAACATCACCAACCTTTACCATGTCTTTTCGTCCTTTTTACGGTGACGTGCAACTTTACACGTCCTTTGCAAATGTACATACTATTTAGAATAATTCCAAATAAGAACCAATAAATTAAATAAATTATTATCTTTGTATCGCCATGTGATGTTGCATGGAACTCAAAATCAGGACTTATGGCAAACGAATTTGTAATTACAGATGTAGTAAGTAAGGAGGCTTTACAGCAGCTAAAAACATTATCACTTGAGTTTGATTCGGCAAAAGGTAAGTATGTAGAATTTGCAAACACATTAGCGGCAAGCTCAAAGACAAATCCAAGGACTTTTGACGAACTTTCCCAAAAAGCACACGATTATACATCCATTCTTGAAAAACTGAACAAGACACAGGAAAGAATGGAATCCATTCAGACAAAGCATTTGACTGTATTGCGGCAAATATCCCAGCAGTTTAACTCTATGTCGAGTCTTCAAAAACTAAACATCCTGTTTGAGCAATTTTCTAAAAACGTAAAAAATGCAAGCGATATGCTTGCCGGGCTTTCTTCTTCTTCCAATCAGGTTGCTTCTGCACAGGAAAATGCAGCCAAGAGCACACAGACTGCAAGCGACACGATAAATCAGGCATCCGCTCAACTTCAAGCAGCCAACATGAATTATGCTTCCATAATTGATACAGTACAGGCTTACGATAGTGAAGTGACTAAATTAACAGCTGACACCATAGCCAATAAAGAGGCTATGAAGAAAATACTATCTGATATTCGCGAATTAAACAAATCTTATAAAGCAGGAGAAATTACCTTAACAGAATACATTAACCAATCTTCTTTATTAAAACAAAGGCACGCGGAACTAATAGCACAAAATCAACAGTATTCAGCTTTAATAAAAAATCATTCCACTTATATAATATCCGCTTCCGGTAGTTATAATGAAATGAACGCCGCCATGCTTGAACTGCAAAAAAGGTATAAGGCGTTAAGTGAGGCTGACCGGGAAAGCAGCGTAGGGAAAAACCTTATATCCCAAGCCAATTCTTTGAACAACAAATTAAAAGAGATAGATGCACAATTTGGGAACTATCAAAGAAATGTGGGTAATTATGCGTCCTCATGGAATGGATTAAATGTGCAGACGCAACAATTATTGCGGGAACTACCGTCTCTTACAATGAGCTTCAACCAGTTCTTCCTTGCTATCTCCAATAACTTACCAATGTTTGCGGATGAATTAAGAAGAGCAAGCGAAGAATTTAAACGGATGAAAGCTGAAGGATTAACTGCAATTCCTGTTTGGAAACAATTGTTAGGTAGTATCTTTTCTTGGCAGTCTGCACTTGTAATAGGTATAACATTGCTGTCTGCGTATGGTTCGGAGATTGCAAAATGGATAGGAAGTTTGTTTAAGGCAGAAAAAGCAGTTAATGAGGTAGCAAGCGCTGAAACTAATTTGGCAAATGCAAGGCGCAAGGGAATTTCTGACAGCATGAAAGAAAGGACAGAACTGGAATTTCTATATAAAGCCACGCAAGACACATCTCGGTCAATGGAAGAAAGAAATGCAGCGGTTGAAGAATTGCAGAAAAAATATCCTTCATATTTTGGAAATATGTCAAACGAGGAAATTCTCGTAGGCAAAGCAGCCAAATCTTATAAAGAACTTCGTACAGAACTTGTTTCGAATGCCATTGCAAGGGCTCAATTGGATAAAATGACAGAAATTTCATCGCAAAGATATGAAGCTTGGATAAAAAGGGCAAATCAATATAACACGTATTTAAAAGCACAGAAAAAAGAAGAAGAAGCAAAATTAGCATTAGAAAAGGCTACCCAAAAGGCAAGAGAAAAAGGCATAGAAGAAGGTAGCATGCGAGAGTCGGTGTATTTATCGAAAAGAAGGTCTGATTTAGAAAAAGCACAAGAGCAAACCAAAAAAGAGGAAGAGGCGTGGAAGTCATTATTGAAAGTGACGACCGATTACGATAAGACTTTGGAGGGAATGGCTAAAAATATTAATGTAGGAGCATTGGTTAACGATCCTGGAAAAAGCGATAAAGCTTATGAAGAAGCCAAGAAGAAAGCAGAAGAATATGCCGAATACATTAAAAAGAAAACAGAGGATTTAGCTAAATCAAGGATTGATTTAATTGCCGACGGCAGAAAAAAGGAAATAGCCGAGGTTAGTAGAGAGTATGAAGATAGGATTAAGGAGATAAAAGGCAATTCTGAAAAAGAAATTGAATTAAGGAAAAACCTTGAAACGCTGAAAGGAAAAGCCATTGCGGAAATAAACGATAAATACGACAAGGAGCTTCTTGAAATAGAGAAAGCAAATCTTGAAAACAGATTGGCTTCCATTGGCGATAATTCCAATGAAGAATTAGACAAAAGGCTTAATCTCCAAATCCAACTTAATAATATGATGCGTGATGCTGAAATAAATGATGCGGAGAAGAACGGAAACGATGTCTTGGCAATACGAATGAAGTATATGAAAAGGGAGAACGACTTGATTATGCAAAACCTTGAAGAGAGATTTGGGATGATTGAATCAAATACCGATAGGATGATAGACAGGCAGGAAACATCCGCTTTGAAAGAAGCTAATTTGCTTAAAAAACAGTATGCAAATGGAGAAATCGGTAAAGAGGATTACGAAAAACGGTTGTATGACATTGGGGTAAAATATGCTAAAGCCCGTCTTAAAACACTTCTCGCAGAAGCAGAAGCGGAAATGACACTTGTTGATATTAATAGCGAAAAGGCTAAGGAATTACAAGAAAGAATTGATAAAATTCAAGCACAAATAGATCAGCTTAGCTTAGATGATGCCAATAAAAAGCAAGAGGAGTGGATAGACAAGTTCAAGAGCGGGCTATCAGAAATGAATGATGCAGCAAGAGATTCTCTTGGGGAAACGGCCGGAATATTTGAGGGGTTATCTGATATAATGGTGGGTGTAGCAGAGAAAGGAAAATTGACTTTTAAAGGAGCGGCAGAGGACGTGAGACAAAGTTTTGGATACCTTTTAAAAAGCGTAGAAAAGATAGTATCAGGCATTACCTCGTTAATGACAGATATATATGACGCCCGGATAGAGAATATTGAAAAAGAACAAGAAGCCAACGATGAAGCATACGACAAGGAGATAGAACGTATAGAATCACTTGAAGAAAACGGGGCTATTTCCACCGAAGAAGCGGAAGCCCGCAAACGCGATGCCGAGAAAAAAACAGCCGCCAAGAATGAAGAACTTGAAAAGAAAAAAGCTGCATTGCAGGAGAAGCAGGCTAAATGGGACAAGGCAAATTCTATTGTTCAGGCGGGGATAGCCACCGCTTTAGCTATAACAAAAGCATTACCTAATTTAGTTCTTGCCGCTTTGGTTGGTGCAATGGGCGCTGCTCAAATTGCTGTTATTGCTGCTCAGCCCATTCCCAAATATGCAAAGGGTACAAAGGATCATCCGGGCGGATTGGCTATTGTGGGTGACGGTGGAAAGAAAGAAGGTATCATAACTGATAATGGATTGTTTGTTACGCCCGATAAGCCCACATTGGTAAATCTACCGGCGCACGCACAGGTAATTCCGGACTTGTCTTATATATATGACAGAGACGGCCTAACATCCGATTATGGCATGATAGAAAAGAAGCTGAAAGATATGCGAGAAAGTGGCATAGTAGTCAATGTAAACAATGATTACAGCAGCCTTGAAAGGGAAATGAAAGGCAATACAAGGCAATTGCAGAACATCGGAAGAATGATGAAAAAAGCTAACCATATCGCAGATTACAACTGGATTTCAAACCGTATATAAACTATTGGATATGATATACAATGATTTAAGTAAGATATCCCTTTCCCGTTTCATTGACATCTTTCTTGGAGATATTGACAAGGTTGTTCAAGGCGATTCGCATAGCATAAAAGAAAAGGTTTTGGCTGCCGAGAAGCTATGTAATGAATACTTGTCAATCATAGGCGGTAAATCAGCCGTTGCGCAGATAATCAGAAGAAACGAAGTCCTTAATATTCAAATACGGCTGAACTGTTTTTCCATGTGCGAAAAATTAATCTCTTCCGGGGATTGGGATGTAGTAGTTAGCATTATGGGAGCTTTAGGATACATGTTCAAAGAAGATGAACACGAAAAGATAACAAACCGGATAAAGAGCGTTTCAGCTTCCGACAATTACAGACTGGCAAAGCTTCAGGAATCGGCCGCAAATTCCGGTAAGGTTAAAATGGATAGGGATTATTTCACGAAGGAAAGGGTTTCTCTCATGTCTCATGTAAAGATGCACATTGATGAGAACACTTTTTCCGCCAAAGAATACGCCTATATGGTTAGGCGCATGTGTGACGAGATAGATGCTTTGATTCGTTCAACTTCAAAAAAGAAATAAGATGTATTATAGATGCGAGTTGCTGGTAGGAGGTAATGTACATGACGTAACAAATGACCTTGTCAATTGGGATGATGTAGAGATGTCCTTTAAAAGAAATGACTATGACGGTGTCGTGCGTAGTTTCTCAACCAAATTCGAGTTCTCAGGAGGAGCTTATTCTCTTCTTCTAAGAGAATATCAGTCAAACTATTTAAAGTCATCCGCTACGATTGTGTTTTATGTAAGAAACAATTCGTGGTTGTTGAACGAAAAGTTCAGGTGTGCTTTGGATTACTCAACATTCACATACACCGACATATCATGCGAGATTAATGCGGTTGACAATAGCCTTGCAAGTCTTATCAAGGCGAAAAAAGGCACACAATATGAATACTTGGTTAGCGAATTGAAGGAGGCGGAACCTCTGTATTATGATAGGCTGGAGATGTCGAGTAATATAGAATGGGTTATAGGAGGAGAAGTTAGCGATGATGCAGATTGGGTATATAATACTTATGATAATGTTGGTAATTCAATTGTACCGTTATACATAAAAGGCACTCCGGAAATAGCAGTTAAAAACAAAGTAGAAGTTACCGATGTAAGCATTCCTCCAAGCGGAGAACCTGTACCTATACCGAGTTTGTGGTTTTTTCATAACATAAGTTCTTTACCTCTCCATATTAGTGTAGACTTTTCCACAGGGGTTACAGTTGAAAAGTTAACCGACGATGCATCTGCAACATTAATTGTAGAGCAAAGATACGGTAGTGGAGGTGATAGAACTTTGCTTGAGCAACAGTTATCCGGTATTAGTGGAGCAATACAGCCCGTATCGATACATAGAGATGATTATACAATGTTTATTGACGGCTATCTTATATTTAGAATAAGAATTAAAGGAAAGATTAAAATCGGCATGCGTAATAACCCTTTCAAGATAACATTTAAAGCAATAGATACACCCGTTGACATTAATGTAATTAAACCCACAACCTTATTAAACAGGCTTCTTAAGTCAATAAATGGAGGTAATGAGGGTGTAACTGGAGAAATATCCATTCCGGCCGGGGATGCTTATAAAGGGGGTAAAAATGCCATGATTGCCCCCGCCGAAAGTATCAGAGGAATACCAAATGCCAAAATCTATACATCCTATACCAAATTCGCAAACTGGATGAGTTCTGTTTTCGGGTTTGTTCCCGTTATAGGTGATAATAAGGTAACATTTGTGCACAGGGATGCTTTGTTTCAGGATAAACAAGTGAAAGACCTGAAAGACGATACGGTAGACCTGAATTATAATGTAAGCTCCTCTATGATCTATTCCCGGCTAAAAGTAGGATATGACAAACAGGACTACGATAGCGTAAACGGACGTGATGAATTTCATTTCACAAACGAATACACCACTGGAATTGCCCTTACAGAGAACGCGAAAGAATTGATAAGCCCATATCGCGCGGATGCATACGGCATAGAATTTCTTGCCGCAAAAAGAGGCGAAGATACAACGGACAATGACAGTGATAGTGATATATTCTTTGTTGGTGCCGCACTTGAGGGAGGAAAGTACAAACTTGTACGAAGCGGATACACCATATCCGGCGTTATATCTCCGTCTACCATGTTTAATGCCATGTATTCGCAGCGTTACATGATTGAAGCGAACGCACGCTACCTTGCAGCCTTTGCAGAGCAGTTGTCTTTTACGTCTTCTGACGGCAATAGTGATGTTGAGATTAACGGAGTAAGAGAAACCAACGACATAGCATTAGGAAACAGACTGTTTACGGTTGGGGAATTATCGGTAGAAACAGGCGATCAGGGAACACCCTCTGATTTATCAGGCTATATACGGATAGAGAAGAACGGGAACATATATAAAGGATATGTAAAAAGTGTAAGTTACAATCATGGAAAGGCAAAACCTGTAAAGTATTCGCTGATAGTTAAGAGCGTAGAATGAATATATATAAAAAGCCAGATGTAGTGTCTGGCTTTATTGCATAATTCTTTTTGTATTGGCTGAAATGAAGCAGCAAGAGTCACTAACGATTCTTCCCTCTCCGATAATTTCATGCAAGGGAAAGTGCTTGGCTGCTCCTCTCGGCGTCCATCCCAGTCTATCACCTTTAGGCTTTATATGATGTGGATGCTTTGCAGAATATCTTGCTTTCTTGCTTTCCATTACACTCCCCATATTATTTTGATATTGAATTTATCTGTTCCTTTTTTATACTTCTGCTTACAGTTTTCTTAACCACTTCTTCCCGGATTTGGTTTTAAACCATATAAGTATGCCACTTGTGATAATGGTCCTATTGTATATAATAAGCTTAAAAAATCCATATTATCACAACCCTTTTATCCACTTTTTACCGGAAGGAGTTTCTGTATAAATCCAAAAGGCAACAGTTATTACTGTTATAAGCCCAAACCCATATAATGCAACCATAATATTTATCTTAAAATGTTATTACCTATTTTTGCAAATAATACCGTAAGTATAATTCCCATAGAAACAAGAACAATTAATAAAATGTTATCATAGAGTTCTTCTTTCACAAGGGTTATTGCCAATCCCAAAGATAATACAGTGAAAGAAACTTGCGCCAAATTAAAAAAGAATCCTGCAAGCTTTTCACGCCTTACCTTATCCTTTTCCTTTGCCTCTTTCTTAACTTCTTGTTTTTCGCTCCAGCTTCCCATACCACCTTTATTCTATAATATTGTAGAACGACAGAACGAACGACGCAATTTAAACATAACACTACCTAACAATGTTTACTACATTGTTAATAATATTATTTCCGACACAAATTAAAGCAGAAATAGGGATGTAACCAAAACATGAGACGGATTTCTTTGTAATTTAGAAATGGTCTAAATAACATACAGGTTTAATATTATTCCTTTTGATTGGTTTATTAATCTTTCATAAGATAAAGGATATCAGGAAATTTTATAGCCCAATCATTTGCCATATATATGTTATCACTTTCAAGAACCATCTTATCCTTATATACTTTATACGTCAATGTATATCTGTTATGGGTATATAATTTTAATATGGGTGGATTATATACATATTCACCCCAAGAATATATAGCAGTTGCAACAAAACCGTTTGACAAAGGAGGAATATCATGCGCATGGTACTCTATGTCGAAATCAGAATTGGTAAATTGTATCATATATCCTTTATCAATCTCTTCATGAAATGCTGGATTGAAATTGTTAGGATTACTCCATGATGTATGTGCAAACTCTATTGCGCTTATGTATGCTTCGTCATCTTTTGAACATCCAGTTAATAGAATTATTAATGGGAGCAATAATAATAGTCTTTTCATAAGAATTTAAATGTTGTCAGATTTTTTTATGTTGCAATTTTTACAAAGAATTTGAAGATTTCTAAACGTTGTTGCACCTCCTTTGGAAATGGGTATTATATGGTCAAATTCCAAATTTTCCTTACTACCGCACATACAACATTTTCCACCATCTCTATTCCATACAGCATTTGCTATATCCATTGGTATGGTAGTTCGATTTCCATCCTTTTTAGTATATACATTAAATACTTTTCCTTCTTCTATTAATTCATCAAGCACCTCTCTTTCAATCATTTTTTTTCGTTCTTTTTTATATACATTTTCCTTTATCTCTTGTTTTTCCAATTCATTTATTATTTCGTTTTTCATCTTTTGAGGATACTTTCTTACTCTACATATTTCTTCTTTGTATCCAATCATTTTATTTTTATTAAACTCAAATATTCCTGAAACATGGCTTTTGATGATTGTTCTACCATCCAACCCATATCCTGTATTATCAGCCCTAAGACTTATCAAAGCATCTCCTTCATTTATCCAATTATAATTACCCTTTGATTTATCAAATTCTCTATTAAATGAAACTGTGTCGTGTTCTTCTAATGAAATAACTCTATAATAATCATCATCTTCTATCTCTTCATATTTGCACAGCAATTCCTCCATTCTTCTCTGATGAATTGCTTTTGCACTATAATTTTCCCTGCAATAATCATCTAACCGTTCTTTTTCACGAGTGCATTCCTCTAATTCTTCTTGTAATCTATTGGTTTCTTTAATTTTTGTAGAAAGTTCTTCTTTTAAATTTGATATAACTGCGTTCGCTTCATTTAGCTTCAACCTTAGAAAATCAATATTTACATGGCATTCTTTTTTATCATTTACTGTTAGATCATAATAGTAGTCATCAAATATGCTGCTATATATAATCCTGGATATTGTCTTTGATTTAAACAGCACTAAGAATCTAACTTTTGATGAAGGATGCAATTCATATCTTTCTGTATAAAACTCTTTCTTACTTTCATAATAATTGCATCTAAACTTCGCACCCTTATATGAAAAGCCATTATCATCTATTGCTGTAAAATTATCTGATTCTATACTTATAGGCTCATCTGATAAATTTTGTATTATCAAATAAGCGTGAGACATTTTTATCCCTTTAGCATTCTTTGTCCCAAATTCAAGATCGCCAATTATATAACAATCTTCACAACGATTACAAATTTTAGGACAGTTAAGCGGTTTATCTTCCTCTATTGATGCAATTTCTATATGCAAACCCTTGTTTTTTGTGTTTCCCATGTTAGGTATTTGTTAATATTATTAAGCAAATTAAGGGAGAAAAGGAATGCTTTCCAAGAAATGCAATAAAATATTGGGTAATTTATACGCCGTCTAAATAACGAAATCCCTTTGCAGATTGACAAAATGTTGTTATATTTGCGGTGTCAACAAGTTCATAAGAGAGGTAAACTCTTATGGCTCTATCCATATAGAGTTATTTTTTTGCCAATACATATTAATAAGTAGTATCGTATAAAATTAAGATATTGCGCCTACCGAGTGGAGATACGGAAACGCCTCCGACATTAATCTTATGGATTTGTTGACAGCTCGTAGTAGGTGCATTTTTTTTGTTATGTCAACAAATCCTATTCAAGTCCTAAAACAAACAGAATTGCTTGGACATCAATTCACAGTTTACGGAACCGCTGAAAACCCATTATTCTTAACAAAGGAAGTTGCAGATATAATAGAATATTCTGCAAGCAATTCAAGTAAACTAACCAATCTTGTAGATAGAGACGAAAAGGTTCGTAACATTATTACGACCCCCGGTGGAAATCAAGAAGTTTGGCTGCTAACAGAGGACGGTTTGTATGAGGTCTTATTTCAATCCCGAAAACCAATCGCCAAAGAATTTAAGAAAGGAGTTAAGGAAATTCTAAAAACCATCCGCAAGACCGGTGGATACATCGCAACCAAACAGGACGACACTCCCGAAGAAATCATGGCACGTGCACTCATAGTGGCACAGGAAACAATCAAAAGAAAAGAAGAAAGGCTAAAGCAGCTTGAAGAGAAGAACGCCAAACTAAAGCCCAAAGCCGACTTTGCCGAAACAGCTTTCAAAGCAGAGGGCAAAGTAGACATAGGTCAAGCCGCAAAAATTCTCAACCTCGGTTTCGGGAGAAACACCCTTTTCAAAAAACTAAAGGAAGTGGGCGTATTCTTCAAAGACCGAAACGAACCGAAACAAAAGTACATTGACGCCGGGTATTTTGAAATGACGCTGTTACCACCGATACACAGAGACAGTCACCCCGACATATTATATCAAAAGGTACTTTGTAAGCCCAAAGGACTTGCTTACATTAATTATTTATTCGGTGGAAAGCCTTCTGACGGGAAAACGGCAAAAATAAAATAACCCAAACAACCCAGTGGGTTAAATTCAACCCAAACAACATTACAATCACAGCCGATGTGCTGATTTTAAACCTAAAACAAATATTTTATCTATATGAGAACAAATACATCCGATTTGGTGAGACAAATGAGTATAGTATCAGAAGAACATGAACAGGTTCTTAGAGAGTTGAAAAACATGCAATCCGTTGTAAAGTACATAAGCCATTTGCTGGACGCTTACAACATCGTATCAGGACGCGTGGATGAATTGCAGGAAGAGATAAAGGAGCTAAAGCGTGGAAAAAACAACAAGACGGATACCCCAACAGATGGCACAAAGACACACAGAGTTGAGAAAACAAAAATACCTAATATGCGGATAATAATGGGGCTTAAAAAGTAAACTTAAGAGGCGGGGTAACTCCCGCCTTTGTTCTATTTTTAATATTTTTCAATTTGAAGGCAGAAAAATTACGGGGGTTATACAAAAAATGATGTTCTATTTTTAATATCAGAACCAAACATACTCTATAAATACACCTTTAAACATCTCTCCCCGCGGGCAGAAATTGAATATTCCGCCGTTCTCATACAAGACATACACCTTACCCTCCATTTGGGCCACTTTCCTTGCAAGCATCCTCATATTGGCTATGTCTGCCATTCTCTTTTTGTTTTCGCACGCACATCCCATTACAAGCCGAATTTTCTGAAATAATCTTCAATGCCTTGTTTTAGACATCTTCTAAAAAAAGTTTTCCGGGCATAGGAACCGACACGATAAATTGCCTGACCGTATTTCTTTTCTATATCGCTGCTGAAACTGACACCCTCACTTCCTATTTTTAGCCCCTTGTCTGTCGGAGTAGCCGTAATTGAATCGTGAAACTCACCTGTAATTATAAGGTTAGGTGTTCCCTTTGAACTAACAGGAGCGTTTATCAAAGAAGAATACAATAGAGGAGCAATCCTATTTTTAAACGCGGCGTATCCCTTAGCGTTTTTATACCAATATCCGGCCTCTTTAGTATTAAAATATGGATCATTGAAGTAGGTAGGACGTAATGGTTTGTCGTTTCCGTTAATACCTGACCATAACTGCTCTACGATATATTGTGAAACCTCCTCCCTATTTTCTACCATTACACCCCGTATCATAGGTTCGAACCCCTCAACGAACTGTTTTACGGCTTTTTCCGCATCAATTATATTAGCCATAACAAATACAATTAAGGGGTGAACAAAATGAACACCCCTAATTAATATACACAACACAGTTACATATCACCGTCTTTCTTCTGCCTTTGAACACCGGAAGAGGCTATATCCTCGTAAATTGAAGAAAGCACCTTTTCGCGTTCCTCTATCGGACGGTCAAGAAAAAACACATCCTTATGAGAGTTTATGAAGTCCCTCTTCTTCATGTTTCTTACTCTCTCATCGTTGAATGTAATTCCTTCTACTTTCATCCCCAAGCCTCTATGCCTGTGATTCCGGCTCCTTGCAACACAGAGGGGGAAGCAAGCGTCGGTTCTCCCTCGCCTACGGTAATAACACCGTTTGCGTAGGATACACTTGTTGCACCGGGTAATGCAGTAGTCGCATTTTCTTGAAGCAACGCTCCGTAGTATGGGGTTATATCAAGTCTTCCGAAGTGCTCAACAAGCTTGTATTTCTTTGATTCTGTTGAAACCAGCTCAACATAAACAAGCCCTTTCAGCGCTCCGACAACGTCAAAGTCACACGCCTTTACACCAGCGTTCTTGATATACTTCTCGTAATCCTTGAACATCGTTGCAATAGTGAGGTTGGCTTCTGTGCCGGAAGAATCCCAGTCCTGACCGCCCGGATATACGCCGGACAGTTCGATTCCGGCCAGTTCTTCCGTACCGTCGTTCATGCCGTATATCACGTTGTTCTCGTCCACAAAATATGCATCAAACGCTGTATTCTTTGCAGCCATAAGATTAGCCTTGAGGCTTGCATCGTAATTTTCAAGCGTCCATACATCGTTTTTGGGCGAGTATCCTGTGATTTTTGTAGGTCCGTAACCTGTCGCTGAGGTTTGCGCTTCCCCGCCTGATGGAGCGTATTCCACAATCGTTTTAATCGGAAATATTCTTCCCGGTCGGTCTGCATGACAGGCTGCTTCCAAAGCGTCCGCTGTCAGAGTTTTGGGCAACTTATACCCATGCATTACCAATATGATAGCTTTTACCTTTCCGGGGTCTAACACGCATACGGAATTTCCCGTATTAAAGGTTGCAACCCCCGGACATTGTCTATAATCTGTTGCCATAGCATTTTATTTTTTTTACCGTTAAACTTAAATTAGTTATTTCAATAGCATCAATCTTTTCTTCAATCTCCTTTCCGTCAGCGTCAAAAGCGCCTCTTCGACCGAATACAAGATTTTCCGAATAAGAATGAGCCACATGCCCCGAATATCCAAAATCAAACCTTTTTTCAGCACCCACTTCCTTGATTAAAGCATCATACAACGGTCTTAACAAACCCTTGAAAGATACTTCTATACGCTGCTCATTGGTGTAATCCTTGAGCGTGTTTACTGCTATGATTATATTGACATCAGCCTTGCAATACACCTTGCTATCTGTCTTATCCTCTACGAATGGCGTATAAAGCCCGATTAAAGGAAAGCGTTTTGTAGCGGTCTGTGGTATCTTCTTTTGCGTCAGGATGGCCTCCCTTATATATGTACTGTCGCCGAATATATAATTCACGTCATACCCAACTTCGGAAGACACTTTTCTGCATATATCGCTGAAAATCTCTACTATCATAGATTGAATGTGTTTACAGGTTTCAATAATGATTTATCGAATGTCCATCCCTCTATATGTTGCGTATCAAGCCATTTATAGAGGTCCGCATTCATTATAACCATGCTATTCCATGCAGAAACCATTTTCCCCATAGGAGATACAAGATCACCGACATCGCTGTCTTTCTTTACACCGTTGACGGTTACATCGCATTGATGGTTTCTTGCGTAGAAAAAGTATATGTAATTGGCAATAGGAGAGATTTTCATCCCTCCCATAGTGCCAACCAGCATGCTCTTTAAATCATCCCACAGTTTTACAGGTTCTTTCTCTTCTGACTGGAGATATTCGGAAAATTGTTCATATACTTCTTTACCAAGAACCTTTATCAGGTATTCCGTCTCATAATAGGATATATAGTTGTTCACATCTCCTGTTATAGCAGATGTTGTCAATGACGGAGCAACATCCGGAGAAATTATTCCGCTAATAAATAGCGGCCCTTGAAAAAAAGCATAATCAATGAGCATAATTAAACATTTTTATTGTCCGCAACCGGAGATGTCTTTTCTCGTTTTTCAGGAATCTCGCGTTTTTCGGAGGATTTAGGGGCGCCTTCCTCAATGGAAATAAGCCCAATTTCCTTCCTTATTTGATTTTCCTGAATGATCTTATCTACTTCCAGTTGACTACCTCGTATAATTATAACCTTATCCATTAGGCAGCAACTTTAATGGCAGTTATCACATCGGCAATATTACCGTATGTAAATGCAGCCGGGTTGTAAACAGGCATCTGAACCTCTTCCTGTGCAATGAGGACAACAGTATTGCGGAGCTTTGTTTCCACATCTTCTGCAAACTCAACGCTAAGATTGCTCCAGTCGACCAGAGAAGCGCCGTTTGTCATATCTCCTGCAAAATACTTGCCCGGGTTGATCTTCGTTGTTTCAATAATAGGTCTTCCGGAAATATACTTGACACCGTTAACGGTAGTAACAAGGCCGAGAGACCGTCCGGATGTATCTTTTGCCGTTTCTGCATCGAATACGGTAGACGGGTTAAGCGCAATGAACGAAGGCGTGTATTCCGCATAGGTCATGATTGCGAAGATAGCATTGATTGCATCGCCGATATTAGGAGATACAACAGAATTGAACAGGTTGTTCTTAACTGTGAATGTGACAGCGGATGTCGCATCAGCTACGGCAGCGTATGCATAGTCAACAACAATCTTTCTGTCATTCATCTTATGAACAACATAAGTAGAGTTGAAACCTTCAACGGAAGAACCTGCAAACGTAATCTTTTGACCGTCCATGATTTCAGGCTGTGCTTCTGTAAACTCAACAATGGACTGTTTGCCGCCATTGTAAGTGCTTACCGACTTAACAGAACCCTTAGCGCCGGTTACCACGTCTTTGCTGATTATATTTTCTGCCGGAAGAATATCTTCGTAGTTTGCAATACCTTTCAAGTTATCGCCTTGTCCGTCACCGAACATGATTTGGAAATCCTCAGCCATTCTAACCCAAGAGGCAAGACGGTTCATAAGCCATGAGCGTACATAGATACGAGACTTAAGCAATCGCTTGCTCAACGGAACATAAGTACCAATGCGGCACACGCCAACGGTCTGCTCCTTGATCTTGAATGAAGATTCAGGAAGTCTTCCGTTCTCTGAAACAGCAGCAGCATTTCTGTCAAGATCGTAGATCTGCGTAAATGTGATTGTAGGATATGCAGGATCTCCCTGATCTACAGTCATGATGTCACGAATGTGCGCTCCTTCATTGATCTTAGTTACAACAACATTGCTTTGGCGAGTGATTAGCTTGTCTCCGGCATAGTCATTAGTTATGCTTACCGGATCTGTCACATCTTTCAAATCAATGTCAAAACGGCCTGAACTCTTTGTTTTCCCGTCCAAGAAGTCTTTAAACTTCTCTGAATCCAAGAACTCATCAATCTTTTTGCCAAGATTGTTAGAGTTGCTGTTTACGTTAAAGCCCTTTGCCTTCAACACTTCCAGCTGTTTTGACAACTCTTTGATTTCTTCTTTGAACTCTCCCAGTTCCTTAACAGCAAGACCAACCTTGCCATCTTCGTTTAGGGCCTTAAGCTGCTCATCTACGCTTTTCATTTTCTCGTTGAATGAACTTTCAGAGATAAGCCCCTTGAGAAGCTCCTCCACCGTATCATTCACCTTTTTTTGAATTGTACCAAGAGTTTGCTTTTCCTCCAATGTCAATTCGTTTTCTTTTTTTGCAAATTCAATCAAATTCATTTCTTCTAATTATTATATTAAACCTTTAATAGCGAGTCCCTCCAATGAAAAAGTGCTTTTGCGGCTTTCTTCTTGGTGAGTGCCCTCCGGCGGCTCTGTATTCTTGTTTATGAAACTCTTATAAATCCTTGCATAGCATTTAGGGCACCTTACATAAGCGGCAAGTTCTTCGATGCTTTTCTTTGACGATATGATATTAAGAACCTGTTCCTGTATCTCCGGTTTAAGCTTTGCCATTTCCGCAGACACTACATCCTCTGCTATCCAACGCGTATAATTCCCTACACTGTCCAATACTTGGTTTTCAAATGTCTCTTCCTGCACACTATTGTAATCAAAGGAAAGCCCGCAATGAGGACACGTCACAATATCCTGCCCGGATAATGCCTTTTCTACCAAACTTAAATTCATGTCTAATTCTTTTAATTTATCATCGGAATAACGCATCGTAAGAGCTTTTTTAAGGAAACCTATATGCTCCTGAATTGTCTGCTTGTCTGCGTTCTTAATATCAATAAGAAAGGTTTGCGGATTGGCTCCCCATGATGATAAGGTTGAGTATTCCCATAGAGACCACTCTTTTACAATTCTTTTATCTTTATCGTCTCTCTTTATAGCCTTTACCCCGATAGAGTGTTCAAGGGTCTTTCCGTATTCTGCGTAAAGTTTGTAGTCCTCCAGCACATCTCGTCCTATCTGTTTTTTTAAATTGATAGCACCTGTCATAACAAGGTTTCCGTCAATCTCTTTACCCTCTATCGGACATCCGAGCAGAATGCCTCTGTCATGATTATACAGCCATTTAACCCTGCTGAAGTTTTCTTTCAACGTCTTATTGAAAGAACCTTTAGCCGATATGTCACCATCCGCATCCTGAATGCCTATTCCGTTTACAGCGACAGTTACAATGCCTTTCTCGTCAACATCGTTCGTCCTTGTCTTACATGTTATGTCTCTAAGCTGCTCCATTGCTATTTGATTTTGTGTTACCTGAAGAAATAATACCTTTGATTCTCTCCACTTCCTGATCGCTCATTTCCAATATGAGCTTATCGTATAAAGGGTTTGAAACCTTTGATTCACCTATCTGTGCCCGCCAATCATTAAGGGTTATTACCCCGCTAAGAAACTCGTTTTTACACTTTACCGAGATAATGTTTAAAGTCTCTTGTCTCTCTTTATTTCCTGATTGCAAGGCATCCACGTCTGAATAATCCACATCTAAGTACAAACCGCTGTTTTCAAGTCCTAAGAATCGGGTAAGGCTTCTTGCGAAAGATTTAGCCTCCGGGATAACGATGTTGTAGTAGACGCTTCTTTCCGCTGTTTGCTGATTGTTGAAAGTGCTATTGTCCTTTCTTGGCACAAGCTGCGCAGGTATAGAAAACGCACCGGCTATTGATATGGCATCCTGCAACGTCTCGTCAAACGGTTGCAATTCCTGAATACTCATAGATGTCCGGATAAAGTCCGTATCTGTATCTATTATTGCTACCGGATATTTATCTTCTCCTAATCCGTACACAGTATTGTATTCTTCGCGGATATTCTTTTTCTCGTCAGGAGTTAGAGCGACTGTCCCGGTTTCATCTTTCTTTCTTGATACAATGATGCCGAGAGCACCTCTCTTGGTGTATATAACATTCCTTGCTTCATACACAGATATAAGATTGGATATAGGCTTTATCTGTGATACAAGCCTGCTTTGTCCCTTGAGGTTACAGGTAAATGTGTTTACATTAGGCTCCTTCACATGAAGAACAGTTTCCGGCGGCATATCATCCATAATACCGGAATAAGACAATCTGTAATATTGGATTATATCAGATACACTTGCCGGAGAAAACAAGGGAGCATTGTTGTATGCTACAATATCAACGCTGCCGGATGGAAGGACCCAATAATCATCGCATCTCTTCCATAGTTCTTTTTGCGTTTCTGAAAACACAGATGCTTTGATAAATGAGTTACCTGTCAGAAATTTATATAGAAAGTGAAGTGATACGAACTCATCAAATGATTGAAGTGCGTTTGGCTGTGTCAAGAACTTGTTTATGCTATCATTGTTGAATACAACTGAATCGTCCTTTGTTGATTTTAGCATAAAATTACCCTTGACAATCTTGTCTACCAAATATCTTACCGGAAAAAACACTTCCGGCACAGATTCGTATAGGGTTATGAAGTTATCGGAGGCTACATAAGGAGAGGCGATGTCATATAGCGCGTTGCGCACATATCCGTAGACATTCCCCTGTTTGTCGCTGATTAAATCTTTGGACTTGCCTCCAATAGATAAATGAAAATTCTTTGTCTCAAAAGATAAATTCATGCTTAAATAAAAAAGGCAACAACCATATACATGATTATCGCCTTTGGTCTTTTAGTTCAACAATGGGTAGTATGTTACTTAACATACCAAAGGCTATTATTTTATGCAAATATACTAACTAACATATTGAATAGCAAATAAAAAACGAACTATTTTTATTTAGACTAAGTAAAAATAACAATTTAAAAAAAATTCTTTCTTATATACTTGGACATGGCGGATATGATGTTAATAGCAGAGGCGCTGTCCTTACCGTTATAGTCCAAAAAGTCATTCATAAATAACAGATAATCAGCATTACTTTCATAACCGCCTGAAAACCTTACTCTCTTACTGATAAAGTCTTTGTTAGCCTCTATTCTAAGCTTGTAGTCGGATGAAGAAGATATTACCTTTATTTCCCTTAATTCCCTCAACTCCCTTACTGTATGGAAGAATGCTTTTTCACACTCGAATATAACAAGCCCCTTTGCGGTTTCAACACATCTGAATAACATATCACTGTCATAGCAGCCATGATATACTACATCCTTTATATCTATGTAATCATGTATAACGCACGACACAGCGGTCATCATTCCGAAATTATCAGGAATAACGTATAACAACTCGCTTCCGGCTGCATCCGCATTAAAGTACAACACATCATCTTCGGATTGAACACTTCTTTTCCTCTTGAGGGAGAATCTTGTATATTCATCTTTGAACACATCTACAACAACATATCTAAATGTGTCCGTACAATGTCCGAACTCCTCATAGCTTTGCCCGGTTTCCTTGTTTTTAATCCTTTGCTTTAAAATAGCTCCGTTGGCATCTTTCTTCACGTTCTCATAGTCTCTTATTGACTTCTTACAAGAATCGTCTATACCTATATTTATTCCGTATAGATTACCGGACAATATGGCATTTATAAACTCACCCGACAAAGCGACTGAAGGATTAGAGGCGGGAACACAGTCATTAACTACAAACCTCTGTTCCAAGCACTCAATAAACTTATCCAAAAATGACCTCTTTTCGTCATCTATTGTATTACCGCTTCTTGTAGTGGAATCCCCATGAACAAATAACACATCTGCATACCCGATAGACGTAAGCCAGTCCCTTGTCATTGACGCTGCCTGAGTAACGGTATTATTAGGATCTTCCGCGCATATTTCGTGTATCTGCCTGAAATTGTTGTCGTTTTTTTGCCATAGCGTTACGGTAATATATGGAAGTACGTTATTATCAACCGATATATGAATGGGTGTTTTAGAATCATACGGATAGTTCCCCTTATGTTTTCCTGCATCAAATGCGTACAGGTATTCTCCGCCAGTCCTTATGCTACCCCAGTCTCCGAGAGCGTAAATGCGGTAATAGTTATAATCTCTATTTTTATCCTTTTCAAAATCGGCAACCGCCTGCCTGTCATAAAAACCATAAGTGCCATCAGGAGAACCGACAACCCAAAAATTATTAAGATAGGTAGACTTTAATATCAACGTGTCAGGCGCATGAACTTCCTCTTCTCCTGTACGTGGGTTGGTTATTATGCGGGGAGAGTTAATAAGTTTTTTGGTTATTGTAGTGTATTCCTTTGACAATACATCTCCTGTCAATGTGTTTTTAATACCATACAGATAATTGTCGACCTCGTGCAAGTCCTCTTTGTCGAACACATTCTTCTTTATCCAGTGCTCCTCTGATATGGGGTTAAACATGGATATTATCTTTTGTCCCAAACGTCCTCTCAAACGTTTTTTTATCTGCTTGAAGTCAGCTTCGGCAAAATCACTCAACTCTTCGCATACGACAAACTGATAACTTTCAAGACCTTTTATTTTTTCAGGATCATCAAGACCGCTAAATGTGATATATGAGCCGTTGAAGCATTTAATAGCGTTTTCCCTAAAATCAAACGCTTTTGAAATGCCGAGACTGTTAGCTGCTTCCTTAAATGCCTTATATATGCTGTCCGCTATGGTTGCACCAGTCTTCCTATAAACACGAGTATTATATCCGTCAGATAAGCAAAACAGTAATATAGCCTGTGCAACCGAAAAGGATTTGGACGAAGAAGAGCCACCGATCAAGAAGATAAACCGGATATCATCATCTTTTAATGCCTTCTTTAAATGATGAAAGTTTGGATTGAATTTCCGATAATCGAATGTGATCTTTTCATTTTTACTCATCTCCTGTATCGACGTCAAAAAGCATACTCTTCAAATCAATCCTTGTAGGCTCGTCAAATCCGAGCATCTTACATATACGTTCGATAGCCTTTATCTTATCATAAAGTTCTATCTTCACGTATTCAACATCCACAATTTCCGGAGCGTCACTTGTTCCGATATTTTTTTTCAATATCTTGGTGGATATACTTTTTATCGCTGATTTCTCTTTGGCAGACAGTTTATCAAATTCTTTGCGTTCTATCCAAGTATTGTGCATATCCGCAATAGTAGAGAATGCAATCCCGGATAATTCTTGCAGAATACGCTCTTTGGTTATATCTGACTTGTTTTTTTGCTCTTTCTGCAACTCCTTGACCCTCGCCGTAATATCGTCCTGATTTAACAGTTGAAAAGCCTTGTTGTTAACAGTTTCCGCTTTCATTTTCCCACACGAATAGGCACGACGATAAGCATCGGAAGCATTACCGCTTTCAATGTAATAATTGCAGAAGTTTTCTTGTTTGATTGTAAGTCCTTTCATGTCTTTTCGTCAGTATGGGTACACATGCCACTTGACATGCTTTTGCAAAGATAATAAACAATATGTGATATTTACAATTTATTTAGTTAAAAATAATGTCTTTGTCTTATTGCGACTTACATGTTGTATAGCATAAAAAATAAAGTTTATTTCGCTTGCTTACTATCAAATTTGATAGTATATTTGCAATATCAAATAACAATAGAACCGGCGGCAACGGATAAGCGGCATAAAGTTATGATTACTATCAATCAAGTTGTTTTCAACAAAAAGGGTCAAAAAGGTACTATCACTCGTATTATCACCAAATCAACCGGCTATGTAGAAGTTTCTTATGAGGCTGGATTCTCAAAAAAGGAAATGGCATTCAACCTTACCGACGAAAATGGTGTTTCCTTGAAAAAATCACCCAAAAAGGCAGAATTGAAAGCTTTAACCCCACTTGAAGAAATTCAAAACAAAATGATGTGGATTAATGGATGCGCATTCGGTGACAGAAACTCTATGAGCTATCAGATTTCAGCAGAAATGCTTTCTAAAATTGAAATGAAAGCTGAAGAATCCGGAAATGACTTTATTGTTTCAATTTGTCAATCTGTTGATAAATATATGAAGTGTTCTGAAAAACAGGCTTATTGCCTTGCTAAGTTTGCAATCGAAAACGAAATTAAATTATAATATATAATGCTACGCTATCGGCATGACGGGCAAATAATATGAATAGCTATAATATTTTTGACGAAGAACACAGCGATACTATATTGTACCATGCGATAGCTCGTGACGAAGACCAAGTAAGAGAATTGGCAGAAGAGGCAGGTATAGACATATCCGGTCTTACCATCGATCTTGAGAGAGTGAATGCGAAGAATGAATTAGGCAGACCATATCCTGCGAGAATAGAGGATGCAGTAATCAGATAGCCATGAATGACAGAGAACGAATAGGTAAGCGAATAGCAGAGCTTCGCATGGCAAAAGGAATATCGCAAGCGCAATTATCCGAGTTAACTGGGATTGCTCCCGGAAACATAGCCCGTATAGAGCTTGGAAAATACAGTACGGGTATAGATATTATTTCCAAAATTGCAAAGGCATTGGATTACAAAGTTGACTTCGTGAAAGAATAGGCAGGCAATTGGCTTGCTTGTTTTTTATTTACGTAATCTATTACCTTTCGATTAGCTTCATCCACTTTCTTGTTATCAAAGCGTATGTATATATCTGTTGTGGTTCCGTTTGCCCAACTGTGCCCAAGAGCATGCGCTATTACCTCTTTGGGGATATCAAGTTCAGATGCTATTGTGGCCCAAGTATGACGCGTCCAATAAGAGGATAAATCAGGAAACAGAGGGGTTCTTATCTTTTTCCCGCCTAATCCTTTTCGTTCAAGTTTCCCGATCTGCTTTAGTCCTATCCCCATTCGATGCAGGAAGTTCTTGTAATTCCTGTATTCATCCATTATATTGAGAAGATAGCTTTTCCCTTTATATTTTTCTATTATATCCATAGCCTCCGGTTCTACTTTTACGCTGTATAATTTCCCCGTTTTAGCCCTTTTGTACTCAAAGCGACCGTTTACCAATGCGGAGTGTTTTGCGTTAAACAAATCGGCTGCATTTACCCCTATAAGGTAAAACATAAGCATAAATATATCTCTATATCTTATCTGATACTCCTCACATGGGTAATCTCTTAATAATCTAATCTGTTCTACTGTGAGGCTGCGTTTCCGGGTTTCCTCTTTTTTTATTGAAAATCTTCTGAATGGATACAATGTCGTGTACTCTTCATCAATGGCATAGTTGAATACGGTGCGTATGTTCCGTAAATGAATAGCGTAGGCGTTAACTTTCATCGTCTTTGCCATCCACGCTTCAAAATTTTCAAGCCACGATTTATCCATGCTTTCAAACGTACAGCGGCTATCGTATTCTTTAATCTTGTTCCTTGTGGTTGTGTATACGGTCTTGGTACCTTGATTATTCTTTTTTGATATAAATTCATCAAGATAGTATAAGAATGTCTTTTCGTTTTGGGTCTTATTGCTTATGGCTTCTTCGATCATTTTTTTTAATGATGCATCCGTTGTTGATTTCAAATTACCCTGTTGCTCCAACGTTAATATTACAGTTTCCGCCTTGTTTATTATCCCGCGAGCGACAATGTTTCTTGGTTTATAATTTTGTGCCCGTACGGAATACTCATTTCCAGCCCACTCTTTATCCGATGCGCTTAATTGTGTAGCTATCATTATTTGTTTATTATGGAACACGTTCAACTTTAGAGGGTAAGTCCCGTCTTTTTTTTGCCTTCTCTTATCAAGGTAGAATTTAACTGTTGCCATATATCTATTTCTTTTTGTTTATGCAAATCAAAAAATTTGCATAGAATTTGCATACAAAGATATGATTAAAAGGGTCTAAAAGGGCCTAAAAGGGGTATGTTATGCAGCATATATAAAGAAATCAGGCAGTCACTTTATTTGTAACTGCCTGATTTTCAGAAGGGCGGCAAGCGAGGTTCGAACTCGTGACCCTCAGCTTGGGAAGCTGATGCTCTACC
>ERZ857775.361-NODE-361-length-68870-cov-9.315774_pt1 | contig 68870 bp, 41 predicted proteins | sample MGYA00519698_ERZ857775 | MGnify/ENA primary metagenome ERZ857775 (study PRJEB31778, sample SAMEA3449363) | human gut metagenome | biome: human gut; feature: human-associated habitat; material: faeces | place: United Kingdom | collected 2010/2012 ...
TGATCGGGCAGTTAACCCCCTGGATGCTCCAGAACCTTACCCCCGCCGGAACATTGTTTGATGTTTATTTGTGTGGGTCCTATCCAGGAGCTGGTTGGGTAGATGATACATTTTATACAAGACCATTTTATGCAGATGGCAATGCTCCGTATTATTTGGTAGAAGGCGCTTGGACTCCTGAAAATCGTAATGCTAAATATCCCCGATTAAGTACGGAAGCCCGCTTGAATGGTGGTAAGTATTCTGATTGGTGGGTAAAGAATGGAACATATATCCGTTTGAAAAATGCCCAAATTGGTTATACTTTACCTACTGAATTAACTAGAAAAGTAGGGATTGAAAAGGTACGTGCCTATGTATCCGGCAGTAATTTGTTTACATTAACCGGAGTTAAATATTTCGACCCGGAAATGCCTAATGTAAATCAGGGGTATTACCCACAACAAAGAGTATATGAATTTGGGCTTAACATAACCTTCTAATAAAAGAAACCTATGAAGATATTTAATATTGTATGTAGAAAAAGTATATGTTTGCTTTGGGCTTGTATAGAGTTGGCAGGATGTAGTCTGGAACCAGAACTTACAAGTAATTATACAGAAGATGTTCTTTGGAAAAATGAGACGAATGTAGAGTTGTACCTCAACAGCTTTTATCCGTTGATCGGATCTGATTATTATGCTTCTGCTATTGCTGAAGATGGTTATAGTGATATTGTAAAAATGACTCTGCCTCATGCCAGTCAGAACTTATGGGCTTTTGGCTCACTGCCGATAGATCAAGCCAATAATGTTTTTGAAAATTGGAGTTGGGGATATAATTGGGTGACGCAATGCAACCGTTTTTTAGATGGTCTGAAAAAACATGGACAACATTTATCTAAAACTATACAACAGAAGGCGGAAGCAGAAGTGCGTTTTTTTAGAGCTCATGTTTATTTCCAAATGGCACGTCGTTATGGGGCAAACTTAATTATTTTCCGCGAACTGCCTCCGTTGGGCGAGAAGAATCATTCGTTAAGTGAGCCGGACAAATGCTGGGATTTTATTGCAGAAGACTTAGACTTTGCTGCACGTTATTTGCCGAACAAGGAGGCTGCTGAACAAGGCAAACTGACGCAAGGAGCCGCTTGGGGGCTGAAGGCCAGAGCCATGCTTTATGCAGAAAGATGGAAAGATGCTTCTGATGCCGCAGCTATGGTAATGGGTATGGGCTACGACCTTTATCCTGATTATGCAGGTTTGTTTAAGATCAGACGAAGTGATAAGGTGGAAAATAAAGAAAGCGTAATGGAGTTTGGTTATATAAAACCGGATTTAGCCTATACTTTTGATGTCACTTATTGTCCGCCGGGTGATAACGGCAATGCTGAAGCTACCCCGACTGAGAATCTTGTTTCACAGTATGAAATGGCAAATGGTACAGATTTCTCTTGGGATATCCATGCCACAAATCCGTATGAAGGGCGTGAACCTCGTTTTTATGCTTCTATTCTTTATAATGGGGCCTCTTGGAAAGGACGTACTATCGAGGCTTATGAAGGTGGAAGAGATGGTTGGGGATTAGGAGGAAACACGACTTCTACCGGCTATTATATTCGAAAATTCATGGACGAAGATATGATTGACTTTAAAGAGAACGACTACACTTATTATTATATGCGTTATGCTGAAGTATTATTGATCTATGCAGAAGCGATGGCACAACAAGGATTTGTAAAGGAGGCGTTGATTGAGTTGAATAATGTAAGAAATAGAGTGCACCTGCCTGCAGTAGAGGCCACGACTATTGATCAATTTATGATCCACTTACGTCACGAACGCATGGTAGAATTAGCTTTCGAAGGTCATCGCTTTTGGGACTTACGCCGTTGGAATTTGGCCAAGTCTACATTGAATAATACGCATCTTAAAGGTAAAAAGCCTATACGGCAAGCCGATGAAACAATTACCTATGAGGATGTGGACTGTGACAATGGCAAGACTCGTATATATTTGGATAAATATAAACGATTCCCCATACCTTATACAGAATTACAGTCAAATGAGCTGTGTGAGCAATTTGATGAATGGAGATAATATTTAATAGAAAAACGATATGAAGAATATATTTAAGTCATTGCTTTTGGCTACTTATGCCTTTTGCATTACTTCATGTGGTGAAGTGGATATGGGTAATACTCCACAAGCGGAAGAAGGATTATTGAGCCTAACTGCGAAAATCGCGGGTGAGAGTCAGATTTTCAGTCCTACTAAAAGAGGTCCATATAAGGATGGAGAGATAATTGAATTCAAATTTCCTTCACCTATAGAAGATCCTGTGGACTTGTCAAAGGTAAATTTGATAGTTAGTTTGGAGAATGATTGTTTTGTACAACCAGGTTTACCCGGAACGATAGACTTGACTTCTCCATTTGAATTAAGAGTCAAAACAGCGATAGGGATAGTAAAAACCTATATTATCAAAGCTATTCCGGTTGGTCCTATCGCTACATTTAAAAAAAGCTGGTTTAAGAACGGTAACGATTTAGATTATATATGGCCTGTTTGGATTTCGTCTATTGCCATATCTAACAATGAATTTGTGTTATATGACGGTGTGGAAAACTATGATGAAAGTTATATTAAAGTTTACGGTGAGCAAAATGCTGACTTGAAAAAGAAAATAAAAGCGCCGCATACCTTTATATCACAAGTTAAAACAGATGATGCGGGACATATTGTTGCAGCACGTGAAAATATCTATGGGGCTGGATTTATGTTGTATTATTATGAAGATATGAATAGTGAGCCGAAATTACTTCTTGATTATATGCATGATAATGGATGTCCACTTATGCTAGGTTATCGTTTTAGTATTGTCGGCAATCTGAAAGAAGGGAAAGCATATGTATATGCACTTTCCGGTAATACTTATTTTGGTGCACAAGGCAAAGAATATTATCGTTTTGAATTCAACGATGGTGTACCGGTAAGTACAGTTCCTGTAAAGGTTGATTTCTCTGATAATATAACTGGGGTTTGGGAGTCTGCAAATATTCAACGTCTTACAACTGCTGATAATTCGGATATTTACTTGTCTTATTTCCAATATTCAAATTCAGATACACAACAATTGTTAGGTAGTCACCTCTATTGTTTTAATGAAGAATTAAACAATCTTACAGAAATGAATCGCAAGAATTTTGATTATAAATTATTGGGATTCCGTGTCTTTGAAATAGATGGCCATCGCTTCTTGGCAATGCTTACGCAGGCTTTTGGTAGTTCAAGTGTCTGTATGAAAGTATTTGATATTACCGACAAGAATAATTGGACCGCAATGAATCCTGATTCAGACAACTATAATGAATTCCTGATTTTTGAATCTGAACAATACGCGGTAAACAACATCAATCAATGGGGAGATGTGGCTGTAAAAGTAGATAATAATAAGGCCTATATCTATGCTACTATTGTCTCTGCTGATAAATCACAATCTGGAGTGGCAATGTATGAAATGAGATACTATCCTCCTACGCAACAATAGCTTTAGAAACATAACCTAAAAATATCTAGAACAAATATGACACTGAAAAATATGTTAGTAATACAATATTTAGCATTTGGTACAATCGTAGCATTGTGCTCTTGCTCGGATGATGATATTGATATACATCGTGTAGCATTACCTGAGACTGTCAATCAAGATGCTGTGGCGTATGTGGAACAAAATGCTAAAGATACTAAAGTCATAGAAAACTATGACTTTACTGATGGACGTAATTATGTAATGAGCGTGGGAGAAAATTCTCCATCTGCCGCTATCAGTGGACAAACGGTAGAAGACGCTAAAGAAGGATTAGGAGCGCTTGCTGTCAATTATACCTTTGCTGCGAAGTCTATCAGTACAGAACCCGAATATGTGACTATGAAAGAAATTTGGGGAAACTATCGTACAGATCTGTCCTTTCATCCTCTAGGACTTTCATTATGGATAAAAGGGAATAGTCAGAATCCGGGTATTTTGCGGGTAATGCTTATTCAAGATAGTAAAATGGAGCCTGGTATTCAAATGGAAAATCAGTATTTTCAGTACATCAACAAATCTATTTTACAACAGGATGGCTGGCAGAAATTAATTATACCTTATGAATCTTTCCAGTTATATAAAGGTTTGGCACCTGATGATAAATTGAACTTATCGAAAGTTTTTGGTTATCGTATTGACATAGTTAATGAGAAAGATGAGTCTGGAACAGGTACAGTATATCTTGATGCTCTAGAACAGGTTACCTCATATCAGCATCAGTATGAAAAGAAAGGCAAGTTCTCAAGTATGTTTATTCAATTGAACAAAGTGTATTATGAAAATCCGGAGTACGATGATTGGGAAACCTACTTTACAGAATGTAAAAAAGTAGGTATTGATACTTGGATCGTCCAATATAGTGTTGGATATGGAGCAGAAAATACAATATCATGGTATTCAGGCTCTACTGTAGGTTGGAACGGTGAAGGTGTGCAAACAGAATGTCCTATAATTGACAAGATAATGAATGCAGCGGAAAAAACAGGCTTCAAAATTATCTTAGGGCTTAATGGGGGAGATTATAATATTGAAAAGCTAGACGATAAATGGACCTATGATGTATTGCTGGCACGCAATGAAGTGGTTGCAGGAGATTTAGCTAGGAAATATGCGGATCATCCGAGCTTTGCAGGTTGGTATATTACGGAAGAGTTTCACGATGCCAAATATCCGGCAGGATGGCAGGAAGAAAATAAACGTAAATTATTGTCGGACTACTTGACCAGTGTAGCTACTTTTGCTAAAAGTAAATGTAACAAACCTGTATATATTGCTCCGGCTTTGTGGAGAGGTATGCCGGCTGAGATGTGTGGTGAATGGTTTGGAGCATTATTAAAAGAAACAGAGAATGTTGACTATATGTATTTGCAGGATTTAGGTGGTCGTAGTTTGGTGGATGTACGCATAGACCTTCCCAATTACTATGGCCATATCAAAAAAGCTTGTGAAGAAGCAGGAGTGAAGTTTGGAGTAGACATTGAGTCTTTCTTTTATTCATACTATCCTCCTGTAGATTATCGTGCCAAAACCTGGGCGGAGCTAGAAGAACAATTGGCCGTGGCCAGTCAATATACTGATCTTATAACCAATTTTAGTTGGGCAACATTCAAGCCTGGTTATGATAGCTTTGAAGGATATAGAAATTATTATAATTCATTGAAATAATTATTATAACTGGAAATTGCACTGGAAATAGATGAAAGTTTTTTCTTTTTCTAGCGCAATTTCTTTATTGAAATAAATATGTATAAAAAAACTACATTAGGACTTATTATATGTTTGCTTTCTTGTAGCTTATGGGCAAGAGGAAAGGCGGGTATAGATTTAACATTAATTCCTCCCGCTACTATTACAAATCAGGTTGATTTAGATATAAGGGTGGGGATTACAAACTATGATACTTCTGTCCGTAGCTTGGATGTTTCACTATATCTTAATAAGATAGATAGAAACACATTATTGTATCATTCTACTTGTCAAGTAGAGAAAGATAATCCCCTCACCATCAGATATAACATGCAGACGAGGGATAAAGTTGGAAAAAATAAAATAATCCTTGTTGTAAAGGATGGAACAAAGAAAACAATCCAAACACGTGATATTGAAATTATAGATTCCAATATCCGTTCCACTCGCTTAATAGATGGTGCTTGGACCAGTATTTACCATTGGAGTGAAACTGAAGGTAAACATTGGAACAATGATCTGCGGCGTATGACCGACGATCAATGGCGGGAAATGATTCGTTCCATGCATAAAGTAGGTATGGATATGATTGTGATACAAGAGGTTTTTCGAAATGAACAATATGTCGGTAAACATGACGTTACCGTAGAAACCTACCAAGGCAAAGCTTTTTATCCATCCGACCTATACGAAGGAAGGATGGAAATTGCCGCAAAAGATCCTGTTGAAGCAATTCTTGCAGAAGCAGATAAACATGATATGCACGTAATGATGGGAGTAGGAATGTTTGCTTGGTTTGATTTTACTCCCGAATCTTTGGAATGGCATAAGAGAGTGGCTAAAGAACTTTGGGATAAATATGGCCATCACCCTTCTTTTTATGGATTCTATGTATCTGAAGAGAGTGGTGGTGGTTTAGATAATTGGGAAAAAACTCCGGAAAAGCGTCAGATTCGTAAAAATGATATTGTCAATTTCTTTGCCGAATTTAAAAAGTTTTGTAACCGGATGGCCCCAGCCAAACCTATTATGCTGGCAACAAACAGTATGGATGTTCCTAATGGAAAAGAAACCTATCCGGCTTTGTTGAAGAATCTGGATATTCTCTGTCCTTTTGGTTTTGCTCGTATGCCTGAAAATGACCTGACAGGTAAACAGGCGGCTACTATGTTGCAAAAGTTGTGTAATGATGCAGGTTCTCATCTTTGGTTCGATTTGGAGGCCTTCCTCTTTAACGAAGATCAGTCATTATATCCACGTCCTATAGAACAAATCATTCACGATTTGAATTTATTCGATAATTTTGAAAAGATTCTATGTTATCAGTTTCCAGGAGTATTTAATGATCCGAAGATGTCTATCCGTATAGGTGAGAAAAGAACTATTGATTTATTTGAGGGGTATCAAAAATACCGGGAGAAAATATTGCATAATCGGAAAGCTGGAATTAAAGATGAGATTGTTCCAACCAAAACAGTACAAGGAACATGGTTGAATTTACCTTATCAAGACGTACGTAATAAGTATATGAATCCATTTCATGTGGATTGTACGGCACCTGCATTTTGGAAGCAAAAGATAAAGGAATATTCAGAAATTGGACTTGAATATTTGGTTATCATGGCAGTAGCTAATGAACGTCAGGCATATTATCCGTCCTCGTTTATGGAACATGCTTATCCATCAGATAGACAAAGCCCGGTTGAAGCTATCATGGAAGCTGCCGATCAATATGGAATGAAGGTATTTATGAGTTGTGGATGGGCTGTAAATCAAGATGACAATATAAGAGAACCAGCAATAAAAGAACTTCAACAAAAAATCATGAAAGAAACTGCAGACTTGTTTAAAGAGCATAAATCATTTTATGGCTGGTATCTACCTGTAGAAGATATGATAGCCCCTTATTTATCTGACCATGCAATAGAGGCCGTCAATACTTTGGCCGAGTCTGCAAGAAATTTGACTCCCCAAGCACAGATTATGATTTCTCCATACGGATTATATTCTGCAGATATTCGGAATCCCAAGTTTGGTGAACAAATAAAGAAGCTGAAAGTGGATATTATAGCTTATCAGGATGAAGTAGGATGCGTTAGAGAACCTATGCCAATGCAACGTATGAAAGAAAATTTTAAACTTCTCAACACTATTCATAAAGAAGCAGGTATTCGTTTTTGGGCCAATATTGAATCTTTCACATGGGAAAAGGAGACAAATTCTAGAAACTCTGCACTTGTTCCGGCTGCTTTTCCCAGATATTTATCTCAACTTGTCGGAGTATCTCAAGCTGGAGTTGAAACAGTAGTAAGTTTTTCGATTTATGGAATAGTTGATAAACCAGACTCACCAATGTTTATCGGACAACCCATAGAAGCCGCAAAAGCTTATCGGAACTATACCGATTGGATGGCAGGAAAAGAACCTTGGTCGTTGCTAGAAGCTTCTTTCAAAGGAAATATTTCACATCAAGGCATAGGAAAGAGTGTTAATTATCTTTCCACACCTAGCGAACGATATGCTTCAAATAGCTTGACGGATGGTAAACAAGGCATAGAATCCTATCTAGATAAGGAGTGGGTCGGTTTTGAGAACAAAAATATGGAAATTGTAATAGACCTAGGTAGTGTAAAGGAGGTTGGCTTGTTGGCTGCTCGCTTCTTACAATATACTCCGGCTTCAATACAATTACCTTCGAGTGTGGCCTATTTACTCTCCAAAGATGGAGTGAATTACCAATTAGCAGCTTCCGTTCCTATGGAGATTAGTCTTAACGATCAACATGATTGTTGGATTGACATGGCACAAGCTAAAGTAAATGGGAAAGCCCGTTATATAAAGGTGATAGCTTTGACTCGTGGTGGCTGGCTATTTTGTGACGAGGTATTTGTAAATCCTCAGTAATATACCAAAAATTATGCATAGTATATTCATGAACTATTTGTACAACACTCGAATCTCAGGCATTCCAATATCCGGGTGTTGTACAACTAGTACTTGTAGTATATCAATAATCCAATTAAGAATAATAAAAGACAGAACATAAAGGAATGAACCACTGTTTTTCAGCACATTAATAATTATACCTTTTCTTTTTTACAAGAAATTCTATTATGTAAATAGGGAAATAAGTGTAAACACCATCTTGTTTCACATTAGACGGGCCAAATATAAAAGTATCATCAAATGTGTCTTTTATTTAACGACAATACACTATGCCCATTTCTTTTCAATCTCTATCAAAGATAAATATGCCATCTTATTCACGGCATCATCCGAAGGAAGATTTTAATTTAGTGTACTTTCTGATTTTTCCATTCAGATTTTCAATGAGATTTGTAGTGTAGACTATTTTCATAATTTCCAACGGAAGCTGGAAAAACAGTCAAGTCATCCATATGTTTGGATATTGGATAAATATTCAATCAAGTTCTCCAAAATAATTTTAATTTTGAAAAAATCATAGCCAATGAAACCGCTATACTTGTTATTATAACACCACGTAAAAAACCTAACCAAGCATTTTCATTGAACAGCTCCAAATATTTAGTCAAACCCAACAAATTAATCATAGGCATAACCAGCATATTCACTGCTACATAAGCAATCATCGGATTCTTACCAGCCAGCACTAAAGGTTTAATCCACTTTCCGAGATAATATACATCACCCATAATCGTAAAAGCCAATAACGTAAAAAATGCTAAACCTGAAGTTACAAAATAATAACTATACGTTGCATAATCTTTACGAATACCACCTTCATAAGCTTCAAAGAACAGACCAAGCATCAGTAAATAAGCTCCTGCAACAAACAAATTCCGCCAACAACAACCGTCTCCTTTTTGAGTTCTTAATAAAGACCACAATACAGCTAGCAATACAATAGTCAAAAATAGATTAAGCAAAAGGCTACGCGTATACAAACCATATAGATTCACAACAACCAAGACAATAGATACCAAAAGAATCCATACTGTACGACGATTATTCAACGAATCTAGCCGATCCCAATCTGTCCGCTTTCTAATCCAAATCTTTAAATACTCTCCTGCTATCGTACCAGGAATCACAATAAAAAGATATTTCAAAAAATTAAATTGAAACATCCAAGGGCAAGGAGAGTAATTCATCACGATTTGTTGCCAGGACTTTTCTGTAGTACTTCCCAAAAAGACAGCCATTAAAAAAGGTAATATACCAATTCTGAACCACCGGTTTCGGTATGTAAACAAATACACCAAAGATCCCCAAAGAGCCATATTGGCCAATACTAAAATGATAATATCACTACATGCCAAGTCAAAACTTCTGTCATCAGTGTAAGGAACCGTCAATAACATCACTATGCCAGCTCCATACCCCATTACTTCAACTAAAGCTTTGCCCCAAGTCGGAAATTGCAATGGTATTCTCACGAACATAAGAAACATCAATACAAAAGCACTGATAGATAAAAGCCAAGAGGTAGTATCTTGAGGAGATGAAGTTGACCATGGATATAAATGCTGAATAAATATTGCAAAAAAAGCTAATCGAATTCCCCGAAGTACACATTCACCTATTATTTTCCAAAGATTCTCCCCCTTCTCTATCTTTCCCCCAACAGAAAAAGGAATAGCAGCTCCCATGGCAAACAAAAAAAAAGGAAATACCAAATCCACCCATGTAATTCCATACAACTGAGGATCAAAAATATAATTTGAACGTGGTCCCATTTGAGCATGATACATCCACCCAGGAAGCACACCAGAAGCTATTGTTCCAGATAATACCATCGTTACAATAGCATAACCACGAAAAGCATCCAAAGAAATCGCTCGTTTCATAGACAAATACAATGTTTTTATAATACAACTAAATAAATTACCCTCATTTAATCACACGTTTCAATACCGGATAAAGCACATCTGCATACCTCATCATACCTAAGTCGGTAAAATGAATGGCATCAACCGTTCCTTCCCTATCCTCTCCAATCATCTTTTCAGAAGATACATAAAATATATGCTTCTCTTTTTTAGCTCTCAATGTCTCGAAAATTTCACGAAGACTTACATTCAATTTCGATAAAATTTCAGCTCCTCTTTGGTCATAATGCGTACTAGTAAAAATAGGGTCTTCCACAAAAATAATCGGAGTATAAGGATGCTTATTACGAATGATACGATAGAATTGCTCCAGCCGTTCTTCCATTTGTTCTACCGTTACGTTCGGAACAAAATCAAGCACATAAGCTCCGGCATCTACTGCCGCCATAACCTCTGCTACTTCCAAATCTAAAAAAGCATTTCCACTAAAACCTAAATTTATACATTCGCGATTCAAACGACGAGACAAGATATTAGTATGAGCCATTCCCGGACGAGAAGCACAACCTCCTTGCAAAATACTGGTACCATACATCACCACCGGTTTCTCCCTGCAGGGTAAATCCAATTGAGGTTGCTCAATCACCGACAGACTATCCACTCCTATTGCCAAAGAAGAAACGCCGTCATAAAGAGACAAGTTCACCATGTATTCGCGCATCTCCGGTGTCATACATCCTACCACTAAACTCTCTGTCAGTTTCAACTGTGGACGGGCACTGTTGATAAATCGCCAGCACTTTGCTTTTTCATCCCAACAGTAAAGATCCAATCCCCGTACACCTACATCAGCCATGTGATCCATGTGAAAGTTATTCAGACTTTCCCACTTCAATGCGATTTGTGTTGAGTTACTGCGAAAACGCACTGACATTCCTGCCGAGTTGCGACTTAAATACCATAAGGGCTCTCTACATATCGACTGTAAAGAATCGGGCAAACGAACATAACGCTCTGCAGTAGCCCCTGTTGCTTTACCGAACAAAGGGAAACGAGCAGCATCATGATAAACAATCTGTGCATCAGCATAAAACACACAATGCAAACACAAAAAAAGTAGTAAAAAACAATTCTTCTTCATTGTAAAAAAGAGAATCCACCCCCATATACATACTATGCGATACATCCTTCTATTATAGAGTTAATAAATTATCTGGCAATTTCAAAAGGCACGCGAACCGAAACACCGGCCTTCATCAATTCGTTCACATTAGGAAGTACACGTTTCTTAAACGATTCCCAACTACGGTTTTCCATTTGAGTCCAACCCGCTTCCGCCAAAGCAAAAGCACGTGGGAAAGACATATAGGTAGCACGGTTGATATCGATAATGGCTTCCCCCCACAAAGCACCCATCACACCCCAGATGTGTTGCTGCTTGCTCAAAGGACGACCATAACCTGGATCCAACCGATAAGCACGTTCCAATGTTGTCATCGGCATACCCCAGTTATTATGTTCAGGAAGATCACCCTTATATTGAGGATAGTCATAATAACAGTGTTCGCCCGGAGCCATAATCACATTGTGTTCTCTCTCTGCAGAAAGATCCAAACCTGTAGGAGTCATACCGCCACGCCAGCTTACCAACACGACATCTTTCGGATAAGGGAACAAATAATCATCAGCAGGTGGATATTCATTGTTCAATTCAAACCATAAAATAGGTTTCTTACCATATTTACGAACGGAAGCCAAGATGTTTTCGAAGAAAGGAATCATTAACTGAACCGGTTCGGTATAGTTTTTCTTCTTCATCAAAAGACGACACAAATCACATTTTGCCCAGTTCTTAGGAATGTCGGCCTCATCGCCGCCCAAATGCATCAACGGAGATTTAAACATACCCGCTACCTCACGAATGATGTCATCCATCATCACATATACTTCTTCATTACCGGCACAGAGCATCATATGTCCCGTCTTGCCAATAATCTTTTCGGCTTCACGCTGATGGATACAAGCCATATCAGGATACTTAGCCAACAAAGATACAGTGTGACCTGGTACATCAATTTCGGGTACCACCTGTACATGACGTTGTTCTGCATATTCCACCAGTTCCTGAATATCCTGTTTGGTATAGAAACGGTTCCCAGCCAATTTAGGATAGGTTTCAATCCAGATACTCCAACCTTGGTCGTCGGACAGGTGAAGCTGCAACACATTGAATTTATATTTCACCATCTGGTCAATATAGAATTTAAGCTCATTGACCGGAAGGAAATTACGAGCCGGGTCAAGCATCAACGCACGGTAACCAAAACGAGGGCAATCGTCGATTTCAATGGCAGAGATAGCATGTTGTTTCGTAGCACATATATCACCAGCCAGCACTTGATCCAAGGTCATCAATCCATAGAACACAGCTGCTACCGAAGCTCCTTTAATTTCCAGTCTTTTATCATTCACACTCAATTTGTAATGGTCATTTTTTTTCAATGACTTATCAATCAACAAACAAATTTTCGCATCCGCACTTGTCTGAGTCTGCTCTACCTTCAGACCGAATCTCTTTTGAAACAAAGAAGTCACTGTTTGCAGCTCAAATTGCAGACTGTCCACTTGGATATAACAGGCCACTTTATCACCTTGCAACACCAACGGTGCTTTTGAACTCGTTGAAACTTTGTTGGGCATCGGAATCAATGCCGAAAGGTTGTCTTGTGCATAAACATGGCTAGAGAATACTAAACAAATACACCATAAAATCTGTAAAATTCGTCTATTCATAAATATAAAATTAAATTAATTATTCATTTTTACTTCAATACAGCCGCAAAACCACCGTTACGAACCATCTTCACTTTCAATGTTTCTGCTTTGGATACTGTTTTTACCCCTTTCTTATAATCCAAAGCCTGCAAGCCTGCGTTTAGTCCATCGGTAAACAAAGTCATTTCATACGAACGGTTAGGATTCAGAAAATCGAGTCTGACTTCAATTTCCTTTTCTTTCTCAGCTGTAATACCTCCGATGAACCATTGATTACCTTTCCGCTTAGCGATCACTAAATATTCGCCCACTGAAGCTGTTAAAACTTTGGTTTCATCCCAAGTGACAGGAATGTTTGTGATAAAATCCGTACATTCTTTCTCTTTTAAATAGAAAGTAGGATTATCAGCCACCATCTGAAAACCACTTTCAAAAGCTATATACAAAGCCATCTGATAAGCACGAGTACCTATAGAAGCATTATTCGGATAATGACGTACAAAATATTCCGGCTGCATGGAAAGCATAGAACCCGGAGTGTAGTCCATCGGACCCACCGCATTTCTCATAAACGGATGATATAAGCTATTAACTGGAGTACAGAGCTCGCCTTGTTCCATACCTAACACACCTTCATATGACAAAACATTGGGATACTTATATTCCAATCCCGCCGGTTTAAATGAACCATGGAAGTTTACTAACAAATGATGTTTGGCTGCTTCTTGGGCCACCCGTTCATAATAATTCACCATCCATTGGTCACTATGGTCCATGAAGTCAATCTTTACACCTGCCACTCCCCATTTCTCATATTCTTTGAAAAGATCAAAATTCTTTTCCACTGTTGTCCAAGGCAACCACAATAAAATGCCCACGTTCTTTTCTTTTCCATAAGCTATGAGTTCATGCATATCCAAAACTTCAAGCGCTTCATACGGATTGGCTGTAGACTTTGCCCAACCTTCGTCAAACAACACATAAGGAATGTGACAAGAAGAAGCAAAATCAATATAATACTTATATGTTTCCTGATTTCTGCCCACCACAAAATCGACGTGATAAGGAGAAGTGTGATGCCACCACTCCCAACTGACCTGTCCCGGACGAATCCAAGAAGTATCTTTTATTGTAGTCTGTGTTGCCAAACGACAAGTAAACGTGTTTTCTACCAAATCACCATCTTCACGAGCCACTACAACGTAACGCCAAGGGAACGTACGTTTGGCTTGAGTTTCAGCAATATAATCTGCCTCTCGAACCACGTTGATACTGCGATCACTGATAGGTTTTGTTTCCAACGGATAACGGGGGAACAAAGCAGAAACACCCTTGCCTTCGTTGGCTTTTAAAAACATACAAGGATAATTGTACAAATCGGATTCAGAGAATAACAGTTTGACTCCTTTTTTTGTATCAACCAACAAAGGAAGCAATGCAAACTTAGAACTATCCTTCCACTCTTTCAAAGCTACATGTGAATAGGGCTCTTCATAAGGGGTTTTGAAACCGACTGGTTGCTGTAAATGCAACACAGCCTCCTCTGGTAAATTAAAATCGGCCGTTTCATTGTATACTAAAGTCTTATTTCCGTTACCGTTGGTCACAAAGCGATAAGCCATACCGTCATCATAAGCTCGGAATTCAATTGCCAAATTACCTTTCAGATTCAATCGTAACGCATTATAATGGTTCGCAACAAAGGCAAACTTTAAAGGTACTACCGGGGTAATGGTTTCATTGGCTGAAGAACGCTTTACAGAGCGGACCACCGGTTTGAAAGCTTGCTGTTGCAAGCAAATCCCCATATTCGAAGCACCAAACAACGATTGACCATCATAAAAAACCTCCATTCCTAATCCATCGGAAACCGTTAGAGTTACCTTCAATTTTCCATCCGGAGACAACACTTCATAAGTACCCGCATAGAGGTAAACTTGCCAACATACCAATAGTAAAAAGCCTACTAGTTTTTTCATCTTCATTTTCTATTAGAGGTTCTACGATTAAATTCTTTCACAAATGCCTTTTTCACTAAATCAAAGTTCAAAGGTTCTACCAACGAAGGATCTTCGTCCTCCAACAAAAATGCTTTACCCGGTATCATACGCGGATATCCTTTTTCATCAGGACCACCAAAGGAATCACACGAGCGATAAGCCTTCAACAGTTCTGCAAAGGTACCTTTATGCACCAGTTTCACTTCCTTCCATTGAATTTGCAACATAGTAAAATCCGGTGAGAGAACAATACAGTTGTCTTCTATATACGATTCAGAAGCATCCGTTTTAAACGATTTCAGTTCCTTGAAATAAGGAATACGGAAACGGACAGAACGAGGTTGGCCTTCATTGTACAACGGAGAATAAGTCAGTATGGCTCCATTCTTCGTGAAATCCAAACGGGAAGTAATCCGACCAAATTCAGACGGTGCATTTACCATGGCCAGATGCTTACCGGCTATAGCCCATGCCGGTGATACAACCGGATAAATATATAGATCACGTTCTGAAGCATTTTCAATATGGCCACCATACTCATGTAACATAAAGTTGCGAATCAAAAAAGCGGTCTTGGCAGCTGCCCATGCATGAGGAGAAGGACAACGAGGATCTACCAATCGGTCTTTCCAGGGGAAGATCATATTTTCAAAACCTTCATGGGTGGAACCGGCATGCAAAATCAAGTGATAGAAGTCAATCAATGCTTGACGAGAATCCCCTGCTACCATATACTGTTCAATCAGATTAGCAGTGATATATTGATGTAAAAATTCCCCATGACGATACGTCATAATACCCTCGGCATAATTTTTACGAATATGTTTCAATGTAGATTGTACATACGTATGTTTCGGTTGGAACAATTCTGTAGGATAAGCCAACAGCATATTCTCCCAATCACAATTGGTACGGTATTCATCTAAACCGGAACTAGTCTGTTTGCCCGTCTTAAAATCATACAATCCCGTTGGTACATACCCATCCGGCTGCACACTTGTTTCAATCGCTTTCAAGATATTGGAGGAATACTGTCTTTCCAACGCTTTCCAATCAGCCAACACATCAGTACGTCCCAGTTCCTGCGCTAACCGGATAGAATAACGGAGACCTAAAATAGCCCACAGGTTCGTACTGGTATAGTGCCCTTCAATCATTTCATTGTCGTAGGGATGAGCCGGGGGCAATAAACCATATTTATTAACAGAAATCTCCCGACGAAGATAATCGATAGCTTTTACAATGCTCGAAAATAAATCGGCTAGCAAAACTCTATCTTGTGTAAACAGATAATACATAGAAGCCAAATAAAGGATGTGACCATGTGCAGTCGGAATCTTCGTTCCAAACGACAATGACTTATCCAAATACATTCCATTGGGTTCTTGAAAGCGAATCGCATTTTCCAATATCATTTTAGCGTATTCCCTACATCCGTTCGTCATATAAGCCAAAGCCATGTGAGGTCCAGAAGTCAAGAAGAAGCGAGGATAAGGCAAACCGTCTGTCTGTAGGACAGAGCCATTGGCCGCCGTACGGGTAGCTAAAAGCAAATGTACCATGGAAGCCCGTTGTGCATCTTCAATGCGTTCTTCCGGAATTTCAAAATGAGTATTACCCACTACCTGTTGTTTCCAGAAAGCAATCGTTGAAGACAATTGAGCTTCATAATCGGCTGCCAATACTTGATTCACGACCTTGGTATCTCCTACGAATACAGCAGGAAGTTTAAAGAAATAATCCACCGACTGACCTGGTTGCAGTTCTTTCTGATAATACATGAGAGCCGTACGAGTAGCTGGGGTCAGTTGAACTGACTCCGCTGAATAAGGTTGAACATAACTCTTTCCCTCTACTGCTTCTATCTTTGTGAAAGAAGGATCAAACCAGCATAACAGTTTACCATCTCGATATACCGCAGACTCTTTTACTTCATACACATTGGAAGAAGCAAATCCTTGCAACTCGACAAAACGCGAATCATCCAATTTACCCCGTAAAGAAGCCACCAAACGAGCTTCTTGTGCAGAAGGAGTATTATTCTTAACTGAAATTTTCACAAAATTGAGACAGTTGGAAATACCCTCTTGCGTAGCTGGAGCTGCAAACATCTGGATGGTATAATCCAAACCATCTTCCTTCCAAGTATCTCCTACTATAGGAATCCATCCTTCCAAATACGTTTTTTGACGAAGCAACAAAGGAGTTGCTTTTGAACCTGCAGCAAAATTCAATTCAATATATCCCGTATAAAGTGCTCCATCATACGTCACCTCTGTCACCTGGGGATTATAAGGCATACCCAAAACAGTGGTCGACTTCTTCAGATAACACCATTCTTTAGCAGGATCATCTTTCAATTCTTGCGCCATTAGGGCTGGAGTTCCTAATCCTAAAAATGCTAAAACAATACAAATATATTTCTTTCTCATCTGATTTATAGTTTATTACATATATACATTTTATTCACCTTTTACAATCTGTATGCTAATTTGCTTACGCGATTGGATATCCTGTTTCTGAGTTACATAACCCACCTTCGAAAAGAGTAACCACTCGTCTTCATGTGCCCAAATAATATAATTCCCATTTTTATCAGTAGAGATTTCATTCTGCGAAAAGGAAGACTGTATCCTCACGCCATGCACCGGTGTAGCTTGTACATCACGTACACAACCTTTAATTTCAATGATCTTACCATTCACCTGTCGCATTTCCTGTGCCATAGACTCCGATATATTGGATGAAACCAATGTCGGTTCTCCTATTTTTACCCGAATTCGACTGGCAATACTTTCAGAAGAACTTCCCACTTGTAATTCGAATGTGCCCGGTTCGAAGAATCTCTTTCCCTGATTATCGGTCAGGAACAATTCGCTCACCGGTATCGAAAGATTTGCCTTTTTCGATTCACCCGGACGCAAACCAACTTTCATAAACGCCTTCAATTGTTTAACGGGAGTCATCACAGAACTAACCATATCACGTACATATACCTGTACTACTTCTTTACCTTCCATCTTACCTGTATTCTTCAACTGAACAGAAACTTGAATGGTATCATACGGATGATATTGCTGCTTGTCAGTCGACACTTTTTCGAAATCGAAAGTCGTATAACTCAATCCGTGACCAAATACCCATAGAGGAGCAGGACTGGAGAATACATAGTCACGCCCTGGATTTTCATACGATCCAGGTTCCTTGTAATATCCTTTATCTGTAGACAAGTGATTATAATACGCAGGAAGATGACCTGTACTTTGCGGAAAAGAGAAAGGAGTCTTACCCGACGGATTGACATTGCCAAATAAGATATCAGCAATCGAAGTACCTGCTTGTTCACCAGCATACCATTGTGCCAACACTGCCGGAATCGTTTCCTTTACATAAGGCATCGCGAAAGGTTTACCAGCAACCAAGACTACCACTACCGGTTTGCCTGTAGCCTTCACCGCACGGATCAACTCATTTTGAGCACCAGTCAAAGCGATGTCACTTAAGTCGATGCCTTCTCCGCTGGTAGAAGGCTCTGCACTGTGACGTACAAAAGCTGCACTAGAGCTACCCACAAATACAATGGCTACATCACTTTGCTGGGCAGCCTGCACCGCCTCATCAATGCCCGATGTGTCCAATGAAGCAATGGAACAACCTTTGGCATAATTCACTTTTACCTTCTTGCCCACTAATTTCTGTATTCCTTGCAAAGGGGTCACACCATCTTTTTTACTTTTACTCCATGTATAATCACCAAACTGTACACAGTCGGCATTCGGACCGATCACGGCGATAGAACGCAGTTTCTTCGCATTCAAAGGCAACAGCTGATTCTCATTTTTAAGCAATACAGTCGATTCATCAGCAATACGTTTCGACAAAGCAATGCTTTCATCCGTATGAATAGGAATCCGATAATTAGCTTTTTCCTGATAAGGATCCTCAAACAAACCCAATTCAAACTTCGCACGCAAAACTCTTTTAACAGCTTGATTAATAAACTTCACATCAAACTCACCCGAAAGAACCTTTTCTTCCAAAGCCAAGAAACAAATGCTCGAAGCTTCTACATCCAAACCTGCCTTCATCACCTGTGAAGCAGCTTCATACGAATTGGCTGCTGTCTTATGGAAACGAATCAACATATCAATTACCCCCCAATCGGAATATACATATCCCCGGAAACCAAAGGTGTTTCGAAGAATTTCTGTCAGCATAAAATAGGAAGCTGAGTTCGGCTCGCGATTCCATGCATTATAGCTAGACATCACAGCCATAATGCCAGTTTCTTTACATACAGTTTCAAAAGGTTTCAGATAAATATCGAATAAATCACGCACACCACATTCGACTGATGCCAAATTGATGCCTCCTAATGGATTACCATGTGGACCATAATGCTTTAACATCGGAGAAATGCCATGCTCCATATAGCCTTTTACCTCAGCAACCGCCATTCGTGAACAGAGAAAAGGATCCTCGCCAAAAGACTCTTCCACACGTCCCCAACGTAAGTCACGTACCACATCAATACAAGGAGCCAGGACCTGCTTTACTCCCATCGTATTCAATTCGCCTGCTATCTGACGTGTCTTGGCATAAGCCAAATCCACGTTAAACGTACTTCCTAAAGCAATATTCTGCGGATAAATCGTTGCTCCATCCTGTACCACTCCATGCAATGATTCAGCGACTGAAAATCCCGGAATACCCAAGCGAGTCTGCTCCACCAGGTAAGTCTGAATCTCGCGGAAAGCTTTGCGTGTACTAGTTGCCGTCAACGGAAAACCTTCAAAGAAACCACAGCCACCATGTACACACATTTGAGCTAATTTTTTCTTGTTCAATTGCTGACCATCGAATACATCCCACGAATGTAAATGACGAATTTGTGCAATCTTCTCCTTCAACGTCATACGCTGCAACAAATCATTCACACGTACTTCCGTTGGTAATAACGGATTCTTATAAGAAACATTCTGTTGGGCCTGTAAAGATGACAGGACACAAACTAAACATACAATCCAAATTAAACGGTTTTTCATAATCTTATCCTATTCTAATCCTATTAATGAAAATCATTTTGATACTTATTCCACAATTCGTTGGCAACCTTCACTGCATCCTCACCCGATGAAACAGAAAATGTTTCGTGTTGTAGTGTCCATTCATATTCGAAATCTGTAATGTCCTTGTGGAACTTCTTCGCATCAAATGAACGGTTCGCCTGCATCGCTGTCAATACACTATCGGTAAAACGTTTCCAACGTTCGCGATAGAACCCTTTGGTTAATCCTGCCCAACTGCGGTTAGCATAGTCGTTCAATTGTGTATCTTTTTGTCCCCAAATGGTAAGAATGCAACGGGCATTTTCTTCATAGTATTTTTTTTCTTCTTCAGTAGTACCGCAGTCACGGGCATCTTGAATCCACTTACCCATAGAGAACAGCGGACTGCAAGCTAACAGGCGATCGACATCCAACAATAAGGCGTCCATCCGTTGAGCCCATTCTTGAGCTCCCTTCACATCCTTCCGTTTATAACAAGCAGTAAATTGTGCCCGATAATCAGAGAATAAATTACCCAACACCTGACGACCTACATTTACTACATCAAACGCATGTCCCGGTTTATCTATAGAACCAACTTGCAACAGGCTACCCCAGATGACCCACAAATCCTTATTGTCATATTTATATTCAGGGAACGTATTCCACCCCTGTACTCCTTCCAATTGGGGACGTGCGTTCATCAGCACTGCCTGTCCGCACAAAGAAGGAGCAATATAAATTTTCTCATGCAACTCTTTCCATGCTTTCAAGACTGCCGGACAAGTCTGACCGCCACGACATTTCGCCCAAGTAGCTATCCATTCATCGGTAGGTTGAGCCCCTTCCCAAGCCTGTTCAAATACAAACTCATACATCATCGGATTCACATCAAATGCCTCGAGTGTGACACCTAAACCATGTATATTCTGTCCACCTTCGGCCAATACCTGATGAATCTTCTCGTACGTATCATTCAAATTACCTGCCAACATCGTATTACCTCCAAAATTACCCAAATAACACCAGATGTAAGGCTGTCCGTAATATCCTTCTGTCTTTTTCCAAATTTCTGTATGGTCACAGTAATAATCCAAGAGAATTAATTTATCCTGCGGCACCGCTCTCAAAAACGATTTGATACGAGAAGGTGTCCATTTGTCTTTCGCATAATAAAACATCCAAGTCATCTGCAACCATTGTGCTTCCGGATCGACACTATGCAATGACTCATAAATCTTTCTCGACACATTCGAAAGAAATTCTTCGTTCCAGTCCGGTGAATCTACTTCGTTGAACGGGTCAATTCCGTAAATATGATCAGTACCATAAATTTTGGTCTGTTCTTCTAAAAAGCGTTTTTGGATTACTGAATACAACGAGTCCATCGGGTCGATGAAATGGCTTCGGTATTGTTTATCAAATCCACCCCACTGACTCATCGTATAAATCTTAGCATTTGGATAAATCTTTTTCAGTTCAGCCGGGACATGACCCGCAAAAGCCGGCAAGACAGGCGTCATGTTAAACTCACGTTCACGAGCCAAAATACGCTTTTGTAATTCTTCCTGCTGTACCAACCAATCCTTTGGCAACGGACTTTGCCAATAATCTACATTCGACATGCGATGCCAAGGCAAATGAGCGGGACCGGTAAAATAAGCACGTACTTCTTCTTCCGACAGTCCCAGTTCAGTCCATACCTTATACCAGATAGATTCTTGACCTGTAATAGCCAATGGCATAGTGATTCCATTCAATGCCATCCAGTCAATCAAGCGTTCCCAATCTTGCCACTTCCAATAAGGCATCGTGTAACCAAATGTACAATAATTCAAAAAGAAACGACTGTCACACTTCGCCTGACGGCTCACCGGTTCCTTAACCATCGGAAGTTCCTTCGGCATCACAATGCTATCAGATGCATACCAAGATACATGCGTATGACAATAATGCTTCAAATAGTAATTCAATCCCACTGCTATGGAATTGTAATTATTACCTTGAATGCAGATTTTACCCGACTGAGAAGTCAGTATAAAATGATCGGTCTTTAACGAATCCTGCAATAGGTCAAACTGAAAAGAAGAAGCATGCTGAGGGAACAAACGCTGACACAACTGATGTATCACCGTTTCTTGCTCATCACTTTGGCAAGCCACAAGTAAACATGATAAAAACAAGCTATAAAAAAAACGAATCATAAAATTTATACTATAATATTATTACACTTTTTTCTTTCGATCGATCAACGAATACCTATCTCACTCAAAAACAACCAGGATACTCCAGCGGAAGGAGTAATACAAGGTGCTTCAAACTTCAGCTTGACAAACTTCGCTTCAGAAGGTACTAAACGAAGAGTATCCCTATATACAGTTGCCTCCTTCGTAGGAGTAACGATCTGTTTCTTCTCAGCTACTGACCGAAACGAATGTCCGTCAGCAGATACATATACACAAAGTCTGGAAGGAGCCGATATGTTTTCTGCCAGCGAATTAAGAGCCGTCCAAAAAACTTTTTCTATTTTTTCCTGTTGTTTCAATTCCAAGACAAATTCCATCTCTTCAATATTCTTTGCCCAATGGGAATCATCGGAACGTGAGGTTCCCCCCATTCCATCCACCAACAAGCGAGGATCGGAAGCATAAGGAGAAAGCCCATCTTTTGTCAAGAAACGAATCGGAGCAAAAGTGGCTTTATTGACTGCTAACGAGCACAACAACTCCTCTTCTTCAAAGCAACCGTTCCTCTTCACTGCCACTCTCAACTGGGCGGTCTTGCCAATCTGTAAACTATCAGTGGCATAGTAAACTCCCCGTTTGGTCGGTGAAGTTCCATCTAATGTATAGAATATAGAATCATTTCCTAACGTTGAAAATTTAAATACCGCACAACGACGCTCTGTATCTACATACGAATTCATATTCACTTTCCTACAATGCGGAGCATAGCGATAACCGACTGCATCATACAACTGCAACAAGCGGGGTAAACGATTCAAGAAACCTGCATACGATTTCCGGGATGCATCTGTCCACTGAATTTCAGACAAAGCAGCCAATCGAGGCAACATCTGATACTGACGAATCTCTTCGTCGGGCATATATTCACACCACACATTGGCCTGCACGCCTATGATGTGCTTCTTCTCCTGTTCTGACCAATTATCCGGTACTGGTTCATACGTATATACTTTTTCCAAATTGATATATCCACCTACCGGATTTTTTTCAGCATCCCGGTTCAATATCTGACTCATATCAAAATACAAATGCGAAAGCGGGGTCATAATGGCATCATGTCCCATCTGAGCGGCTCTACGTCCACCTTCCACTCCTCTCCACGACATCACAACTGCTTCTTCCATAGGGGTGACATCCAATATTTCATCCCATCCGATGACCTTCTTGCCATGGACACGAATATGTTTTGCTACTTCACCCATGAAATAACTCTGTAATTGGTCTTCTGCCGAATATACATCAATGCCTTTCAAATGCAAGTCTTTGATTTTCTGCTGGCACTTTTCACAGACTTTCCAGCGTTCTTTTACACACTCATCTCCCCCGATATGTATATACTCACCAGGGAAAAGAGTACATACCTCATCCATAATATCTTTGAATAATGTCAAAGAAGCATCATTACCAGCACAAATCACATCCCAAAGCACTCCCCAACGATTGGAAACCTTATATTCACCTGGCGCACAAGCCAACTTTGGATAAGAAGCCAACACAGCGGTAGTGTGTCCCGGCAAATCAATTTCTGGGACTACCGTTATATAACGTTGTTGTGCATAAGTAATGATTTCTTTTATCTGCTCTTGCGTATAATACCCTCCATGAGGCTTTCCATCTGTAGGATAATCCCTGCCGCCCACGTAACGCCCCACAATCGTATTCTCTCTCCAAGCACCAACTTGAGTCAACTCAGGATGTTTCTTAATTTCAATTCTCCAACCTTGGTCGTCAGTAAGATGCCAATGAAACACGTTCAATTGATGCAAAGCCAATAAATCAATGGTACGTTTCACTTCCTCCACATTAGAGAAATGACGACTGACATCCAACATCAAGCCCCGATAAGAAAAACGGGGATAATCGGTCATTGTAACAGAAGGAAAATAAACCGCATCAGCAAAGGTAGGGGGAAGCGTTTTCAACAAGGTTTGTATAGCCCGAAATATGCCTTCGGGAGTAACTGCCTTCACACGGATACCTGTAGCATCCACTTGAAGAGTATGGGCTTCTCTATTTTCATGCGAAAGACCTAACTCAAAATGAATACCGCCTTTCTCATCCTTAGTGGATTCTTCCTTCACCGACAAATTCATACCAATGAGTTGTTGCAACTGTTGAGCAAAATAGCCAACAGAAGTTTTCAAAGCCTCATCACCAACCGTTAACTGAGTATGGTGAGTCAACGTAAAACCTTCTCCTTCTTGATTCATCTCTATCTGTTGAGGAAGAGGTACTACGTGATAATTGGCTTTCGTTACCACCGAATGACTACAAGCGCCTAAACAGGCTCCAAACAAAAGTATAAATAAAGCGTTTCTCATGCTTATTAGATTCCTTTTTAATAAAAGAAGAAGTCTGTCTGACTCTGCCATCAGACAGACTCCTTAAATATAACATTATTTCAAACCTTCAGCAGCAGCATTACGCAAAACACCATCTACTGCATCTGCATCATAATGCCAGAACATCATACCCAAATATTTCTGATCTTTGATATATTGGCACTTGATACCAATAGAACGAGGATTATCAAAAGTACAAATGAAGTTACCTTGAGCATCTTTGATGTACGGAGCACAAGCTTTGTCATCCCATGCTTCTGTAGCATTCTTTTCTGCTTTAAATTCGTCTATCACTCTGTAGTCTACAAATCTATAATCCTTAGAACCGATTTCATCGATTGCCAAGCCATAGAAAGGAACACCCATTACCAATTTATAAGCAGGTATACCGCTTTCCATGTGAGCCTTCATACCTTCCTCAATGCTACACTTATTGGTCATTTCTGAACGATAAAGGCCTGACTGATGATAAGGAGGAATATCAATATCGTAGCCCATTACATTAACAAAGTCAATATAATTGTCCAATGTCTTGAAGTCGAACTCAATGTGGTGAGCCGGAGAAGCTACAGTCAAAAGGACATCACTACCCACAACTTGACGGAATTCTTTCATCAATGCATTAAAATTATCACGTTCTTTTTTAGAAGTCGGTGTTTCCCAGTCCATATCGAAACCATCAAAACCATATTCCTTCATCGCTTTTATACAGCTATTGATAAAAGAGGTACGATTACTAGCTTCATTGGTCATATAAAAGAAATTATTAGTATCCATCTGAGTAGCGCCACCAATAGAAAGGAGCACTTTCAAGTTAGGATATTGTTGCTTCATAGCAATAATCTGACGGAACTTTTCAATATTATCAATTTCCAATCCATTATAAGAACCGTTAATATGACCAAATGCATAGTTCACATGAGTCAACTTAGAGACATCAGGCAATCCTTCATAACTTTGGTATACATAACCCGCCAAGATACGGGTAAATCCCTGTTGAATTTTCACTTGAGATGTTTTTCCTTCAGATTGGATTGTAATAATACCGGTACGTACTCCATTTGAAGGATTCTTTTCCACCTTTACGATAACACTCTTCTTGTCTATTCTATAGCTAGCCCAAGCATTGGTACCTTCAGACATGGAAACTGAAAAATCCATTGAAGCGGACAATACAGCAAACGACTTTTCTTCACCTTCATTATCAAAATACATCTTAGCTTTATCTACATTCAGAAAACTAAAATCAGGCATCACGTACTCTGAATCGTTTCCACAAGAAAAACAAGACAAAATAGTACTTAAAAAACAAGCTATAATGAGATTCATTTTTACTAATTTCATAATATTAATATTTAATCACTGGCTGTTCCAGAAACGTTCCTTTTTGGAACAGTCTGCAAAACCTTTTTATAATTTATATAAAGTCATTTCGTATGCAATGATACCATTGTTGGGAGAGAGCATATAAACATGCAGAGTCTTGCCATCCTTACTCTTGGCAAATTGCACATCAAGATATAAATTATTCAATCCCAAAACTTCTCGGCTTGGATCGAATGGAGCCCCTGCCGTATAACCTGTTACTTTCCAACCTGTTCCAGGTATTACGCTACTTTGATCACCTCTACCACCAACTGAAGAGAATACAATCTTATTCTTGAATGCTTGCGAATTCATATCAGTCACATTACTGACAACAAATCTAGCCGGACTATCACCTGCCCATAATAATTGTGCGGCAGCCACCAATTTCAGTCCATTAAATTCAACATAATCATGACCAACTACAATAGCTGTAGCATCACTCCAAAAATGTTCCGTTGGCAAAGATTGATCAAACGACATAGAAGTTCCTTCATTAGGAACATAGAAGAAGCTTCCTCTACTACCAAACCATGCGTTATTGCCGATATAATCATATTTTGGTGAAGCAACAGTAGATACAGGAGTAGCTTGCGCCATACGATATACACCAGCGACAACATCACCAGAACAACGCCATTCAACCTGTACGTCTTTGTATACACCATCTTGGAAGTGCAACATGACATATCGTAGGTCAAATGGAGCAACAGTTCCTAATACAGCATCTCCCTTAGTCATATCTCCCCTTACACTAATAGTAGCACCGAGAGCATTCAATGTTACTCCATTCAGTCCATTGGTAAGCTTATATTGCATAATCGGTTCAGGAGCTTTATCAATACCATTCTTCCAAACATAAACTATTATGTCCTCGCTATATTTACCCCAAGCGTCTTTTACGGCAGCAAATGGCATTGCAACTAGATGTCCACCCTCATCCATTGTAATAGCCTCAATACAGAAATTAGCAGGAATACCTTCGCAATTGACTTTGACATCCGGCAACAATTTACCAGTATAACGATCCAATACAGGCATATTATTAAAATCATTTGCATTACTCAAAATCAAATAGTCATCAACAACAGCCATTGACCTGTTAGCATCCAACGTAAATCCATGCAGATCATCTTTATAAACCTGGAATCCAAACATGCTGGAAATATAACCAATCTCACCCGGTCCAACCATTTCCGGAGTGGTAAATTCAGTCTGATAAACAGCTTTATCTATACCATTTTGAGCTACAATTGTAAATTCTGGTAATGTACTCAAGTTGATACGTTTTGTTTCGGGATTATAAATACCTTCAGCCGCTTCAATCGTAGCCCATGAAGCTATTTCGATGATAGCATCATCCAAATCTGAATTTTTCAATGCATCAGTGGTCTTCAAGATCTGAATTTTACCGTTTTCACCATTAGCAGGTGCTACAATCTTTACTGTAGCACTCACTTTTGTCAATTGCAATTTGTTCAGGCCAGTTGCATTTGACTTAACACGTTCTGCTTCAAATCTAAACGCAACTCGCTTACCATCCTTATATATCAATGTAGAATGGTACCCTTCCTGCAAATCGTGTACACCAACCAATGACGGTTCGAAGACAGAGTATAAAGGTAATGTAGCGCGCAATTTCATCTTTGTCAAATCTGCTTGTACGGGTGCTACATCTGAAATGTAATAAGGTACTTTGAAGCGAACAATTCCATTTTCCATATCCACTTCACCCGGAATTTCTTTACTATCATCAGCCGCATAATAAGCCTTGACGATTAACTGTTTCCCCGCTATGGATTCAGAATTTACTAAGCTGTCAGGATCCTCACAGCCTGTAAATGCAAAAGCGGCAGCAAATAAACTACCTAAAAAATATTTTATTTTCATGAATATTCTTTTTTTAAAGACAGACAATTATTTCCACAAATCAGATTGTTCACACAAAGTATTGGCTACCAATTCTGCAGTAGGAATCGGAGAGATTGTATATTGTTTCGGGAAAAGACGATCTTCTGTATCGCACTCTACTACTTTATATTCAAATGTACCTGTTGGCAATTTAGTAATCTTCACGCCATGCAATCTCTTTCCATTCAAAGTTTCAACAGCTTTGCCCCAACGAACCAAGTCGAAGAAGCGATGACCTTCCATACCCAATTCACAGATGCGTTCTTTTTCCAAATCGGTCAAATAGCTATCCCACACATTTTGTTGAGGTAATGCCGGCATTCCTACTCTACCTCTTATTGCGTTCAAATCAATATATGCTTCACCCCATTTTTCCAATCGAGCATATGCCTCTGAACGAATCAAATATACTTCTGCTATACGCATTTCAATCCAGAACTGGTCACTCTGAACATCTACAAAATTGATTTTAGCATCGTTCTTTATAAACTTGCGAATATAATAACCGGTTGTTGTACTTCTCTTATAATCATCAGCAGGATCATTCTTGAATTCAAAAATACCATCATGACCATCTACATATACTTGAAGTTGTCTATCTTTAATCCAAGAAGCTCCATTGTACAAGATAGAAGCATAAAAACGAGGATCACGGTCTGTCCAAGGTCCGTTAGCATATTGGCTTAGGTTATCCCAAGTAAAAGATTGCCAGTTACCATTCACCTTAATATCAAACTGTGAAGCATATTCTTCGGTCGGCGTCATTGCTGCTCCACAAAAATCCTTCAAAGCACCAGCTTCCTTGTAGTCGTAAGGAGGGCAGCAATTGAGGTTAAAAGAGTGTTGTAACTTCATCTTTTCATAATTCACAGTAAGCAACAATTCTTTATTGTTAGGAACAGTAAAGATATCATTGTACTGATTCTTACCTAGCAAAGCATGAACGCCTTTCTTTTCCAATTTAAAGACTTCGTCACAAGCATCTACAGCATCCTGCCAACGCTTTGCATAAAGAGCAGCTCTGGCTTTCAAACCGTAAGCAGCACCTTTTGTGATACGACCTACATGATTGATACCATCTCTATCTTCCCATTGTTCCGGCAACACCTTTGCAGCCTTATCCAATTCATTGATGATAAAGTCCCAGCATTCAGCTTCGGAAGAACGTGCCTTGGAACGATCTGTATGATCATCTACCTTTTCTTCAGAAATTCTCAACACGACACCACCATAGCGTTTTACTAATTCCTGGTAAACGAAAGCACGGATAGTACGAACTTCGGCCACACGGATAGCAAGTTTGTTTTGGTCCAAACTACTTGCCAACCCATTGTGCATATCCACCAGGAATTCATTCAATTCACGGATATGCCAATATGCCTGATTCCATTTTGTACGGAAGTCTCCATCCGCATTGATTCCCTGACCGTAATAAAAGAACTTATTTACCTGGTTGCCTGGAGCAATAGCAGCCCAAGAATATTTCAACAAATCAGAAAACCCATCATCATATACGTCTACCGGTTTTTCAATATCTGAATATTCACGGAAAGCTTGATAAAGATCTTTAACGTAAAAATCGACATTCTCTATCGAAGCGTATGCAACATTTTCACTATAGAAGGATTGAGGGTCTACATCCAACACATCGCAAGACTGAAGTCCGAATAAAGCAAACCCCAAACTTATCAATATTTTTTTCATAATCAATCGTTTTAATTTAATGCATTAATCATTTAGAAAGTAACATCCATACCAAATACGAAGGTACGTTGTTGTGGATAGTAGCCATTGATCACGTTAGGAGATTCAGGGTCAAGATACTCGAACTCTGTGAAAGTAAGCAAGTTGTTTCCTGAAACATAGAATCGCAAGTTTTCGACCAATGCTTTTTTGGTCCATTTCTTAGGTAAGGTATAACCCAAAGTTACGTTCTTTAAACGTAAATAAGCACCATTCTTTTTCCAGTAGTCAGATGCAAGACAGTTGTTTGAAATCGGAGAAGTAGACAAACGAGGATAGTCTGCATTCGGATTATCCGGACGCCATGAGCCTTCTACCAAGAACAATGGAGCATTGTCCCATCCACCATACCAAGGACGAGTCAACGGCGTGTTATCTTCTACGTCATTACCCCAACGATGAGACAAGAATTTGTCACACAAAGCAGCACCCTGGAATTGGAAAGAGAAATCAATACCCTTCCAGCTCATATCACCAGAGAAAGCAAACATCATTTCAGGAGTTGTACTACGACCTACTTCCACACGGTCGTCTTCATTCAACCAACCGTCACCATTGATATCGATATAACGGATATCGCCTAACTGTGCATCTTTATAAGCAGTCTTCGGAGCCATAGCCAATTCTTCTTCTGTCTGATACAAACCATTGGATTTAAATCCCCAAAGAATATCAACAGAGCGTCCCAATCGATTCTTCCATTCCGTTGTGTTATCCGGTTGTGTAATACGAAGGATACGGTTACGCGCGAAAGACATATTGGCATTCAAGTTATAATTTACCTGCCCAATACGGTTCATATGCTTCAATGTCAATTCAAATCCTCTGTTATCAAAAGCACCCGAGTTTTCAATAGTAGGATAGTGACCACCCAAAGAAGCCGGATAAGCACCACTAATCTCACGAAGAATATCATATGTATACTTATAGAACACATCAAATTCAACGCCTAATTTACCTTCCCAAGCATTCAATTCAAAACCCACATTATATGTTCTACATTTTTCCCATGTCAAGTCAGGCATCGGATAAAGGTTTTTGTTATACAATGTATTTTCTGCTTGCGGAGTAGAACCAAAAGCTACAAAATTGTTGCGCAAAGCAAACAATTTACGATGCTTAAAGTCACCCACATTATCATTACCCAAAATGCCGAAAGAACCTCTCAACTTAAAGTAGTTGATACTTGGAAACAAAGATTTGAAGAAGTCTTCTTCAGAAAGGACATAACCCAAAGATACAGAAGGGAAAAATCCCCAACGATTATCTTTTGCAAATTTATACGAACCATCGTAACGGAACGTAAACTCTGCCAAATATTTATTTGCATAACCATAATTGAAACGACCTACAAAACCTGCATAAGCTGATTCACTGGAACCACCATGATTACCGTCAGACGGGTGGATCTTAGAACCAAAATCCAATTCAGGAATATCGAACAAAATAAAGTCTGTACGGTTGGCTGAGAAATTAGAAGACTTACGAGTGGTTTGTTCATACAGCAACAAGGCATTTACACTATGCTTACCAAAATCACCATGATAAGAAATAGAAGGACGTAAAATCAATTGTTGATATTTATCATCTGATTGAACCATGATCCCCCCCTTACGCATACTATCTGTATACTCATAACCATAGGTTTTAAGATGCGGATAGTAACGCATTACTTTGTAAGGATAAGAAATCTTTTTATTTGCAGTATCGTCCCAGTCCCAGCTCATGAACATACCGGCCTTCAAACCTTTCAAGAAAGGCATTTCATAATCTACATTCACAGATGTTTCAATCTTCACTGTTCTGCGTTTGCTGAAGCCAGAATGATCAGCACCATATTCCGGGTTGTCGCCATTACGTTGCGGACCAGTAGGATAACCCATATATTCTCTCGGAACAAACGGAACAGCTGCCAACAAAGAAGCTACCACATTATTATTAGACTGATTTGCATAAGGGTGTGTACCCGAAATGTTTAGGTCTTCAATACGAGCACCTACATTAAATGCAATTTTCATGCCTTCAATCGGATTCGTGTCAATGTTTGAACGGAAGTTACCACGTTGCAAATTGTGTCCTTCAATGAAACCATTCTGTTTCATAAAACCACCACTCAAAAAATACTTGGTCTTCTGTGTACCACCACTAACCGAAAGGTTGTGATTGTGTTGCAAGGTAGTTTTATATAAAGCATCATGCCAGTTGGTATTTTCATAACCATCTGTAGGGTCACCATTACAAGTCATGGAAATTTCCTCATCGGTATAATAACGAGGAAGACCATCCATCTCACGAGCTAAGTTGTACCATTGCATATACTGAGTTCCATTCATAAACTTAGGTAATGTGGTAGCATGTGACAATGTCAACGAACCTTTGTAATTGATAGTTGTTTTTCCTTCAGAACCGCGTTTAGTAGTCACCAAGATAACACCACCGGCACCCTTCATTCCATATACAGCACAGGCTGAAGCATCTTTCAATACAGTAATAGATTCCACATCATTCGGGTCTATTTGAGACATAGAACGTTCTACACCATCCACCAAGGTCAACGGACCAAAGCCTTCACTCTGATAAGTGGAGCGACCACGAACCAAGATTTCCACATTGTCACTACCTGGACCACCAGCAGGCTGTTGAGTAATCAATCCCGGCAATTTACCTACCAATGCCTGTGTAATGTTACTACTAGAAGCTTTCAATAATTCCTTTGAATCAACAGCAGCAACCGAACCAGTCAAATGTGCTTTCTTCTGAATGCCATAACCCACTACAACCACTTCATTCAACACAGAAACGTCTTCTTGCAATATTACATTCAACGTTCTTTTCTCAGAGACTTTCACTTCCTGTTTGGTCATACCAATGTAAGTGAAAACAAGCGTTCCACTTTTAGGCACATTAATGCTATAACGGCCATCCAAATCTGTTGTAGTACCTGTTGTAGAACCTTTCACTACAACACTTACACCAGGAAGAGGATTATCGGCTATATCCATAACCACCCCCTTAACCACATTCTGAGCATAACTACTTGCCGTAGATGCCAGCACCATGAGCAACAAAAACAAATATGTTTTTGTTACTTGGAAGTAACTTTTTCTTTTTAAGTTTTTTTCCATCATAAAATAATAAAAGATTAATAAAGATTTTAATAATTATTGTTTATAATCATCTGATCTATAACTTTTTCTGCTACCTCTGATACATCTTTTTGAGTGCCCAATTCCCACAAGGAAGTATTCTTTTCCAGCAAATATTGCGTACCTACAATCCAACTCTGAATCCAACCAGTTAAAGTACTCCATGCACCCCAACCAGCATCCGCATTCGAAGCCCAATAATTCCAGTCTTTATAGTTGAACGCTCTAAACCAAGCACCATCTACATTCTTAAACTTCTCACTGCTTACTTGAATACGAATCAAAAAATTACGCATCTGGTCAACAGCTTTCAGATAAACAGGATCTTGCGTAGCCATAGCAGCTTCACACAAACCTACAAAAGCAAAATTTGTGGTATAAAGCATATCAGCTACCGGATCACCATTCTTGAAAATTAAAGATGCTTCCGTTCGACCATAGGCATCATTAGAAGGTGTACAGCCAAACATACTCTTCGCTTCATTACCCAACTCTTCACGAATACCTCCGCAAGCAACTTGATTCTTCAATAATTCCTCAGTCATAAACTGTAACCACTGCTTATGCTGTTCGATAGGCTCTACGCGGTATAACCATGCTAACGGCAGAATCATACGTGCTCTTTCCTGTTGAATACCATTCGTCCAATTCCAGTCATTTGGATAACCAGCCATCATCAATGAAACACCTTTCTTTACACGGTCAAACAATGGTTGATATTTGGTCTGGTCGTAAAGCCATAAGTAGCATGCCCAATTCCAAGATTCAAAATGTGGATGAAGATTCACCAAATCTGAATTGAAATAGTTTCTCCAACCATTTTTCTGTAAATCTGAATCCAGAATATTTCCACCACGAAAACCATTTTTACCCGTTGTACGGAAGTTTCCGATGATACATTCTACCATCTGCTTATCCCAAGAAGTATTCTTCATAATGGCAGAAGCAGCCAATGAACCAAGTATAGAACGAGCATTGTCATCGCCATAATAAGTGCCTTTATGAGTATAGGACCATCCTAACAAACCATAAGAAGGAGATTGGGGATTATTTCTCACTGAATCACGATATTCTCTAAAAGAATAATCCAATAGATTAGATGACACTTTCAAATAATCTTGTTTACCTAATAAATCACCGGCAGCAGCAAAAGCATAAGAAGACTCTCCTTGCACATCATCGCGCATCCAGTAACGATATTGCTGTTTACCATCATGGTAAATACCTGACATATGCCCTTCCAATACACCCAACGAACCATCCCCATCAGGCATATCAGCAGGCAATTCAGGACCAACCGGCATCAAACCGTCACCCATATACTTATCTGCCCAATCCTTTTTCCAAGAAGGATGCACCAAGAAGTGACCATTATAATACCATTCCACTCCCTTAGCAATACTTTGTTTACCTGCATCCTCTGGTAATGGCTCGGTAATAGTATAGGATGGCGATACATACGTCAACCAAGAAGAAAACGTTACACCTTCTTTATGCAGCAACCAGCTCATAATATATTCAAACATGGACTGCACACGCTGCTCAGGAAGATAGCGACATGCTGCAAAGTTACTGATACTAGTAGCAGCTACCATCAAATGATTGTTCAGCTGATACAATAATGGATGAACCGGTGTATTGACCAAGCCATACACTGCTTTATCAAAACCTGCTACCTTAGCAGCCACCAAATACGTACTATCAGATGTTTGATCCAATTCTTTCAATACGCATCGGTGAAAAGCCATCAAAGCCATAGAAGGAAGTTGAGGAGTTAGTGAATCACAAACCACTATCCGCTCCAGTTCCATAGTATCCGTCTTTACACACAAATGTTCACCGATCTGCTGAGGAAAATCCATGAAAACACGCAAAGACTTCGATTGAATCAAAGCTAAATCCTCGCTTGTCACCACTGTGCCCTGTTCTGGATAAGAAGGGCAAAGCAATAAAACCGGAGCCTGCTTAGAAGCATTCTGAAGAGCCTCTGTTACAGAAGTGCAGAAATGTAATTGATATCCCTCATCTGTCAGCAACTGAGCCAGATTGCTATGGGCATCGCCATAACACACAATCTTCTCCTTCTTCACTCCACAAGAGAATAAGAACAGACAAAAAAATAGGATTGATATAATTCTTAATTTATTCATTATTCTTTATTTTGGCTAATTGCTTCTAATGTTTTCCAGCACTGAAATAATCCCCTTGGTACATGAAAGCACCCTTTCCATTTACCACCTTTCAGCGGTAACAAAACTTCCCCTCTGCGATTCAGATATCCGTACCATTCCGGAAATTCCGGATCTTTGAAATGTGTCCATGCATAGTCATGCACCTTCTCAAACCATTCCAGACATTTCCTGTCTCCGGTCAGCTGATAACCTTTCAACAGTGATATCAGAGATTCGATATGCACCCACCAAAGTTTCTGGTCCCATTCCAATTGTTGGGGAGGAAAACCATTACGATCCATGAAATAATAGATACCGCCATACTCCTTATCCCAACCGTATTCAAGCATGGTAAGAGTCGTGTTTTTTGCTTTCTCTATCAGTTCCGGACGATACAGACGTTTACCCAAGTCCATGATAAACCACATCGCTTCAATCGCGTGACCGGGAGTTATCTGGCGACCCTCAAAACAATCCACAAGATTACCGTTTATATCTACATTTTCGACAATGATTCCACCGAGTTCTGGACGATAAAAGACGTCCATAACTTCATGGATGCAAGTGTCCATAGCCTGTTCCAAGTAGTCTTTACCTAAAATATGCTCTATTTCCATAGCAAGATTGCAGAGAATCATCGGAAGAGCAAAATTCTTTAGATTGCGTGTACTGGGATGAAGCTTGTTCCATTTTCCTTTAGGGTTATCAACTTTGGACAAGATAATATCGAATGTCTTTCTGGCAATATCGGCATACTCCTGATTGCCGGTTGCCAAGCTCAATTGTCCGAAAGCCATCGTTGCAAAAGTATAGGAGAAAATGTTATACGGTTCTACCAACGGTCTACCCGAACGATCGAGGGAAAAGTACCAGTTGTAATTTCCGTCATGTCCGTATTTCTTTAAAAATTCGCCACCTTGAACGGCACAGTCCAGCCATTCCTGGCGTTTCTCCACCTTGTTGTAAAGCATGGAGAACGTCCATACCTCACGTCCCTGCAACCAAATGAACTTATCCGTATCGAAAACCTTCCCTTCACGGTCCAGACAGGTGAAATAACCGCCGTATTCACCGTCCTGGGAGTGGTCGATCCAGAATGGAAGGACATTGTCCAACAATTCATTTCGGTACTGATTTGCTAGTTTCTTAAAATCCATAATATTGTTTTTTAAATTAGGTATAGGGCACGCCGAAGACGGAGAAACGTTTCTTGAATGGCCATGCAAAAACCGTCTGTGGCTTCTCTATACTTCTCAGTTGTTGTTAGTATACTCTTATTAAGGTCTTTTTCTTTCTCCTACTGTTCCGAACGGTTCCAGTATCTTTCAATCTCCTCCAGTGACTTCCCGGTCGTCTCCGGCACTAGTTTCCAGACAATCAACATATACGGCACGCACATAACGGCGAACAGGAAGAATGTTCCGGCGGGGGTAAGGTTCTGGAGCATCCAGGGGGTTAACTGCCCGATCAGGTACGTTCCGATCCAGAGAGCGAATCCTGCTATCGACATGGCAAGTCCGCGAACTTTGGTGGGATACATCTCCGAGAGGAGCACGAACACCACAGCGCAGATAGACACGGCACAACAGAATACATAGAACAGGAAGAAAACAAGCAGGAAGAGGCTTGAGACATTCAGTGTTTCTCCAAAGAGGAAGTACAGGCCGATAAGAATCAGAGAAACAACCATTCCCGAAACTCCGTAATAAACCAGCTTCTTACGACCAACTTTATCAATGATGACAAGAGCCAGAATGGTGGTCAATGTATTAACAAGTCCTACCAGAACTTGGTAAAAGAGAGAAAGTTTGTGGCTCTCATATTGTATTTTAAAGAAAAAACTTAATTTGTATAAGAAAAATCCTATCTTTACCGCGTTAAACTAACTAATACCCCCATTATGAAAAGAAATCATTATTTTCTCCTTCTTATTTTATTAGGATTTTCCTTTAGTGTTCAAGCCTCAGATGCTGTCCGAGCTTCAGATACAGTATTTATCCGTGAAACACAAACTCCCATTCTGATAGAACGGCAAGACAATGTTTTGTTTTATATCCGTTTGGATGCTAAAGACAGTAAGTTACTGAATGAAGTCGTATTAGATTTCAGCAAAAGCACGCCACTGCACGATATCCAGTCAGTAAAACTCTATTATGGAGGCACGGAGGCATTGCAGCATAGAGATAAAAAGCGTATGGCTCCCGTAGAATATATATCCGGTTTTCATCCGGGAACTACCTTATCTGCCAATCCGTCGTATTCGGTGAAATGTGCGGAAGTTGTGAGACCTTCCAATAAAGTAGTACTTAAGAGTAATTATAAATTATTTCCAGGCGTAAATTTTTTTTGGATTAGTTTGCAGATGAAAAAAGGAACTTCTTTATATACCCGAATAAACTCTGAACTATGTGCGGTAAAAGTAGATGGCAAGGTTTTGGACTGTAAATATCTTTCTCCTAAAAATATCTCTCATCGAATGGCTATCGGCGTACGTCACGCAGGAGATGACGGATCGGCAGCTTTCCGTATTCCGGGATTGGTGACTACGAATAAAGGAACTTTGTTAGGAGTATATGACGTTCGTTATAATAGTAGCGTTGATTTGCAGGAATATGTTGATGTTGGGTTGAGTCGTAGTACAGATGGAGGAGAAACATGGGAAAAAATGCGTCTTCCTCTTTCATTTGGTGAGTATGGTGGTTTGCCAAAAGCTCAAAATGGAGTAGGGGATCCTTCTATTTTGGTAGATACAAAAACAAATACTGTATGGATAGTTGCTGCATGGACGCATGGTATGGGCAATCAGCGTGCATGGTGGAGTTCACATCCGGGAATGGATATGAATCATACAGCGCAATTGATGATGGTGAAAAGTACCGACGATGGTAAAACGTGGTCGGAACCAATCAATATAACGGAGCAGGTGAAAGATCCATCCTGGTACTTTCTACTTCAAGGACCGGGACGCGGAATAACGATGAGTGACGGCACATTGGTTTTTCCGACCCAGTTTATAGATTCGACACGTATCCCTAATGCCGGAATTATGTATAGTAAGGATCGAGGTAAGACGTGGAAGATGCATAACATGGCCCGTACCAATACCACAGAAGCCCAAGTTGTAGAAATAGAACCGGGAGTTTTGATGTTGAATATGCGTGATAACAGAGGAGGCAGCCGGGCGGTATCCATTACAAAAGATTTGGGTAAGAGTTGGACCGAACACGCTTCTTCACGTAAGGCTCTTAATGAGCCCGTATGTATGGCCAGCTTGCTGAATGTCAAAGCACAGGATAATGTGTTGAACAAAGACATCCTTCTGTTTTCAAATCCGAATACAGTAAAAGGACGGGACCATATCACAATAAAGGCAAGTTTGGATAAAGGACTTACTTGGCTGCCGGAACATCAACTCTTATTAGATGAAGATCCGGGATGGGGATATAGCTGTCTGACTATGATTGATAAAGAGACTATTGGTATTTTATACGAAAGTAGTGTGGCACACATGACATTTCAAGCAGTGAAGCTTACAGACCTAATAAAAGAATAATATTTGTATTATGTAAAGCAATCCGGAATGGAGCTACAGTCCGGGAGAGGCTGATATGATGCAACCTTAAAAACTGTATATATTATGAAGAAATTATTTTTATTCATCATGGTGTTGTCGCTCATAGCTACGGTCAATGCGCAAGACCGCAAGTATTCTACATTTTATTATCAGCGTGCCACTTTGTTTGAAGCACTGCCTGTTACATCCAGTGATATTATTTTCTTGGGAAACAGTATTACCAACGGAGCCGAATGGGCGGAGCTGTTTAATGACAAACACGTGAAAAAACGGGGCATCAGCGGTGATATTTGTATGGGAGTGTATGATCGGTTGGATGCAGTTTTGAAAGGCAAACCGGCAAAGATATTTCTTTTGATTGGTATTAATGATGCAAGTAGGGGAGCTCCCGCCGATACTATTGTATCCCGTATTGGAATGATTGTTGGAAAGATAAAGGAGGATTCACCGAAAACCAAACTGTATTTGCAAAGTGTTCTTCCGGTGACCGACCATTATAATATGTTTAAAGGACATACTTCACGCTGGCGGGTTATTCCTGAAATCAATAAAGGATTGGTGCGTTTGGCTGAGAAGGAGTGACTTATATAGATCTGTACTCTCATTTTGTAGACAAACAAACCGGAAAGATGAACACAGCCTACACAAATGACGGCTTGCATCTTTTGGGAAAAGGGTATCTCAAATGGGTCGAGATTGTAAAACCCTATATCAGGAGGAAATAAGATGAAAAAAGTTCTGGTTCTATCTCTCTGTCTGTTTCTTTGCTGGACATTGTCCGCCAGGCAGCAGCGGATAAAGGTAGCCTGTATAGGTAACAGTATTACCTACGGAACCGGGTTATCTGACCGTGCGACACAATCGTATCCTGTGCAGTTGCAAGCTTTGTTGGGAGAACGCTATGAAGTAAAAAACTTCGGGAAACCGGGAGCGACTCTGCTTAAGCGGGGACACCGTCCCTATATCCAACAGGAAGAGTACCGGAAAGCATTGGAATTTGCCGGAGATATTGTAGTCATTCATTTGGGAGTCAACGATACCGACCCTCGCAACTGGCCTAATTATCGTGATTGTTTTGTTACGGACTATCTGAGTCTGATTGATACATTCCGTGAAGTTAATCCAGCTGTGCGGATTATCGTCGCACGAATGACTCCGATTGCCGATCGCCATAGTCGCTTCCTGTCGGGAACCCGTGACTGGCATGGCGAGATACAGATAGCAATCGAAAACGTGGCGCGTTATGCCGGTGTGCAGTTGATAGATTTCCATGAACCGCTTTATCCTTATCCTTTCTTGTTGCCGGATGCTGTTCATCCTACTGCCGAAGGAGCTATGATAATGGCAAAAACAGTTTATTCAGCCATCACTGGAGATTATGGTGGCTTAAAGTTATCCCCGCTGTATACGGACAATATGGTTCTTCAGCGTGATACACCTTTGTTTATTCATGGGACAGCCAATGCCGGAGAAGAAGTAATAGTCCGCATCAACCGTCAGCAATGGGTAACTAAAACAGCACAGGACGGGAAATGGTCTGTGAAATTATTACCATTGAAAGCGGGTGGTCCTTACGTGTTGACTGTCTCCACCCCTCAAAGGACTTTGAAATACACCAATGTATTGGCAGGAGAAGTCTGGTTGTGTGCCGGACAGTCAAATATGGAGTTTATGTTACGGCAGGCTGTTACCGGAAAACAAGATATCCCCCAAGCGACTGACGGGCAACTGCGTCTGTATGACATGAAAGCACGTTGGCGGACGGATGCGGTGAAATGGGATGATTCTGTCCTTGATTCCTTGAATCATCTTCAATATTATAAAGATACGGAGTGGGAAGTTTGTACTCCGGAACGTGCTGCCCGCTTCTCGGCAATAGCTTATTATTTCGGTCGGATGTTGCGGGATAGTTTGAAAGTGCCGGTAGGATTGATATGTAATGCCGTTGGTGGTTCACCTGCCGAATCATGGATTGACCGTAACACTTTGGAATATCACTTCCCGGCTATCTTGAAAGATTGGATGCGCAATGACTTTATCCAGGATTGGGTACGCGGACGTGCAGCATTGAATATCAGCCGGTCAAAAGATAAATTGCAACGTCATCCTTATGAACCTTGTTATTTGTATGAGTCAGGTATACGTCCGCTGGCGCAATATCCGGTGAAAGGTGTGATTTGGTATCAAGGTGAATCTAATGCCCATAATTACGAAGCTCACGAAAAACTTTTTAAACTGTTGGTCGGCAGTTGGCGTAAAAATTGGGACAATGAGAGCCTGCCATTTTATTATGTCCAACTATCCGGTATGGCTCGGCCTTCATGGCCTTGGTTCCGTGATAGCCAGCGTAGGATGATGAGCGAGATATTGAATACGGGAATGGCGGTATCGAGTGACTATGGAGATTCACTGGATGTACATCCGAGAAATAAGAAACCGATTGGAGAGCGTTTGGCTCGTTGGGCATTGAACAAGACATACGGGATGTGCCGTGTGCTGCCTTCTGGCCCGTTATTTCACCATGCCGATTTTCGTGAAGGTGCCGTATATGTGACATTTGATTATGGTCAAGGCTTGAAGAGCGCGGACGGCCGTCCTTTACGGACGTTTGAAGTAGCCGAAGTTGACGGTGTCTATTACCCGGCGGTTGCCGAGATTGTTGATGACATATTGAAAGTATATAGCGAACAAGTAAAGCAGCCGTGCTATATCCGGTATGGCTGGCAACCTTTTACACGGGCTAATCTGGTGAATGAAGAGGGGCTTCCGGCCTCAACCTTCCGTGCGGAAGCACCCGGGACATTTGTTACCCCGAATTTATAAGAATAACGATTGGATAATTTGAATGTCGGCATACAGATTTTGTTGACTTTTCGGGGAATTTTAATAAAAAAATAATATCTTTGACACCGTTAATATTTAATGCCCCTGTGAAACCTATAAATAAATTTATTAATAACTTAACACTTAATTTTTAGTTTATGAAACAACTTTTGAAATTAACCGGATGCTTGGCAGTGGCAGGGCTTTTTGCTTCTTGCCAGTCAGTTCAGCAAGAAGCTAATTATCAGGTAATTCCCTTGCCGCAGGAAATCGTTGTAGAGCAGGGAGCCCCCTTTATCCTGAAAAGCGGAGTAAAGATTCTCTATCCGGAAGGAAACGAGAAGATGCAGCGCAATGCGAAATTCCTGGCCGACTATCTGAAGACGGCTACGGGAAAAGACTTTACCATTGAGGCCGGAGCAGAAGGAAAAAATGCCATTATCCTGGCTTTGGGGACAGAAAATGAGAATCCGGAAGCCTATCAATTGAAAGTTGCCGGTGACGGAGTAACCATTACCGGTTCTACGGAAGCCGGAGTATTTTATGGTATCCAGTCTTTGCGTAAATCTTTGCCTATTGCTGTGGGAGCAAATATAGCCCTCCCGGCCGTAGAAATCAAAGACGCTCCTCGTTTTGGTTATCGTGGCGCCCATTTCGATACCAGCCGTCATTTCTTCACGGTAGATGAAATAAAGACTTACATCGATATGCAGGCATTGCACAACATGAACCGTTTGCATTGGCATATCACGGATGATCAAGGATGGCGTCTGGAAATCAAGAAATACCCGAAGCTGACAGAAATAGGTTCCAATAGAACGGAAACCGTCATCGGACGCAACTCCGGTGAGTATGACGGTAAACCTTACGGTGGATTCTATACGCAGGAACAGGCAAAAGAAATTGTAGAATATGCTGCAGAACGTTACATAACCGTTGTTCCTGAAATAGACCTTCCGGGACATATGCAAGCTGCCCTTGCCGCTTATCCTGAGCTGGGTTGTACCGGTGGTCCGTACGAAGTATGGAGACAGTGGGGAGTATCCGAAGACGTGCTTTGTGCCGGAAATGATCAGGTATTGAAATTCCTCGAGGATGTATATGGAGAATTGATTGAAATCTTCCCGTCGGAATATATCCATGTGGGTGGTGACGAATGTCCGAAAGTAAGATGGGAACAATGTCCGAAGTGCCAGGCGCGTGCCAAGGCATTGGGCTTGAAATCGGATAAGGAACACTCTAAAGAAGAACGTTTGCAGAGTTTCATTATCAATCATATCGAGAAATTCCTCAATGCTCACGGACGCCAGATTATCGGTTGGGATGAAATCCTTGAAGGCGGACTTGCTCCGAATGCCACTGTGATGTCATGGCGCGGCGAAAAAGGAGGTATTGAAGCCGCCAAGCAGAAACACGATGTCATCATGACTCCGAATACTTATTTATACTTCGACTACTATCAGTCTAAAGATATCGAAAATGAACCTTTCGGTATCGGAGGTTATCTGCCGATGGAAAGAGTATACAGCTACGAGCCTATGCCAGCTTCTCTTACTCCGGAGGAACAGCAATATATAAAAGGGGTACAAGCTAATCTTTGGACCGAATATATCGCTACATTCCCGCATGCGCAATATATGGTATTGCCCCGTTGGGCTGCTTTGTGTGAAGTTCAGTGGACGAATCCCGATAAGAAGAATTATGCAGACTTCCTGTCTCGTCTTCCTCAGTTAATTAAATGGTATGAAGCCGAAGGATATAATTATGCTAAACACGTCTTTGAGGTGCAAGCCCAATTTGAACCGAATCCGGCAGAAGGAACATTGGATATTACGTTATCCACTATTGATAAGACCCCTATTCATTATACTTTGGACGGTACGGAACCTACCGCTGCTTCTCCTTTGTATGAAGGTGTGTTGAAACTCAAGGAAAATGCTACCTTGTCCGCCAAAGCTATTCGTCCTTCTGGAGACAGCAAGGTGCTTACCGAGAAAATTGATTTCAGCAAATCCAGCATGAAGCCGATTGTTGCCAATCAGAAAATCAATGAACAATACATGTTCAAAGGAGCTGCTACATTGATGGACGGTCTGAAAGGAAACAGTAGTTACAAATCCGGCCGTTGGATTGCTTTCAACGGAAATGACATGGATATGACGATTGATCTCCAACAACCCGTAGAGATTTCAAGCGTGTCCATCTCTACTTGTGTGGCCAAAGGCGATTGGGTGTTCGATGCGAGAACTATGTCCGTAGAAGTTTCGGATGACGGAAAGAACTTCACTAAAGTTGCTTCCGAAGAATATCCGGAAATGAAAGAAGATGATAAAGACGGTGTCTATGATCATAAGTTGACCTTTACTCCGGTGAAAACGCAGTATGTAAGAGTTGTTGCATCACCGGAGAAATCAATGCCGGCATGGCATGGTGGAAAAGGTAAAAACAGTTTCTTGTTTGTAGACGAAATCAGTATTGATTAATGAATATAAGAAATAGACACGCTAAAGTTTGTCTTTTCTTATGGATATTAGGGATGTGCCTTGCGGTGCATCCCGTCAAAGCGCAGTCCGTAATTCCTGTTCCATTGAAAATGGAGCAGGGTACGGGCTTCTTTTTTCTATCAGAAAAAACAAAACTTTATACAAACTTAGAGGGGGAAGAAGCGAGGCTTTGGGAGAACTGTCTGCAAGCACTTCCTGTTTCGTTGAAGAAAGGTTCGAAAAAGGACGTACGCCAAGTACTTTCACTGCTGATAACCGGAAAGAATGAGCGGCTGCCCTCTCCGGAAAGTTACACACTGTCCGTCACTCCCCAACGAATCATTATCCGTTCAACTTCCGGAGCCGGATTATTTTACGGAATGCAGACACTGTTACAGTTGCTTACCCCTTCGGGCACGGGCTATTCCGTCGCATCCGTTGAAATAGAGGATACTCCTCGTTTTGCTTATCGTGGTTTTATGCTCGATGTTTCCCGCCATTTCTTCTCCAAAGAATTTGTGAAGAAGCAGATAGACGCATTGGCGTTTTATAAAATAAACCGGCTTCATCTGCATCTGACTGATGCGGCAGGCTGGCGCATTGAGATAAGGAAATACCCTTTGCTCACTGACTTTGCGGCTTGGCGTACGGAGCCGAACTGGAAGAAATGGTGGAACGGTGGACGCGAATACGTTCGCTTCGATGAACCCGGAGCTTCTGGCGGTTATTATACTCAGAAAGACATTTGTGAAATACTTGAATATGCCCGTCAGCATTATATGACGGTCATCCCTGAAATAGAAATGCCTTCCCATTCGGAAGAAGTGCTGGCTGCTTATCCGCAACTGTCCTGTTCGGGCGAGCCGTACAAGAATTCGGATTTCTGTGTCGGTAATGAAGAAACCTTTGCCTTTCTCGAAAATGTACTGACCGAAGTCATGGAACTTTTTCCGTCAGAATATATCCATATCGGTGGTGATGAGGCTGGCAAGTCGGCATGGAAAACGTGCCCGAAGTGTCAAAAGAGAATGAAGGATGAGCATCTTGCCAATGTAGATGAACTGCAAAGTTACCTGATACACCGCATTGAGAAGTTCCTCAATGCTCATGGTCGTCATTTGCTGGGATGGGACGAGATATTGCAAGGAGGTATAGCTCCCAATGCTACTGTTATGTCCTGGCGTGGAGAAGAAGGTGGGATCGCTGCCGTAACCTCCGGTCATCGGGCTGTCATGACACCCGGCGCTTATTGTTATCTGGACAGTTATCAGGATGCACCCTATTCACAGCCGGAAGCTATCGGCGGATACCTGCCATTGAAAAAAGTGTATTCGTACGATCCGGTTTCCGTTTCCCTGACTACAGAGCAGGCTAAACTTGTTTATGGTGTGCAGGGTAACTTATGGGTGGAATATATTCCCACTCCCGAACAGGTTGAATATATGATGTATCCCCGTATCCTCGCATTGGCGGAAGTGGCTTGGTCTGCTCCCGAGCGTAAGTCATGGCCAGATTTCCATGCCCGCGCCTTGAAAGCGGTGAGAGAGTTACAGGCAAAAGGGTATCATCCTTTCGATTTGAAGAATGAGATCGGCAGTCGTCCGGAATCCGTACAACCCGTTGCCCATCTGGCATTAGGTAAGAAGGTTATATACAATTCGTCGTATAGTCCCCATTATCCGGCACAGGGCAATACCGCTCTAACGGACGGCATACGTGGCGATTGGACGTATGGAGACGGTTGTTGGCAGGGATTTATTGACGGTGACCGGTTGGATGTGACAATCGATATGGAAACTGTTACTCCCATTCATTCCGTTACTGCTGCTTTCATGCAAGTGACGGGTGCGGAGGTGTTTTTGCCTGAGTCTGTCACAATCTCTGTCTCTGACGATGGAACCAATTTTACGGAATTGGAACACCGGACTTTTGAAGTCACCAAAGAAATTCCTATCCAGTTTACGGACATCTCATGGAAGGGGAATGCGACAGGAAGATACATTCGCTATCAGGCTCAAGCCGGAAAAGAGTTCGGAGGCTGGATATTCACAGATGAGATAATCGTGAAATAATCCGTGAAATAACCGTGCGGTATTCCGTGTCCCAAAAATAAAAAAAAGAAGGAATCCACTCAACCAGATTCCTTCTTTTTTTGTTATATTTATAGTATTACCTTAAAAACTAACAATTATGATACGACGACACGGTAAACTAACATTGCTCACTCTTCTTTTGTCAGCTTCGTCTAATGGTATATTCGCTCAGGAGATACCCGTTACCACGCCCATAGACTCATTGATAACTGTTGGATATGCCACCGGAAGTTTGAAAACCCTCTCCGGTTCCGTAGAGAAGATTACGGAGACACAGATGAATAAAGACCAGATAACGAACCCTTTGGAAGCAATCCGCGGACGTGTGCCGGGCTTGACCATCCAACGCGGATCAAACGGTCCGGCAGCCTTGGATGCGGTACGCCTGCGGGGAACCACCTCACTGACCAGTGGCAATGACCCTTTGATAATCGTCGACGGAGTATTTGGCGACTTGAGTATGCTTACTTCCATTTACCCTACGGATATTGAGAGCTTCACCATTCTGAAAGACGCTTCCGAAACCGCACAATACGGTTCACGAGGAGCCTCCGGTGTGATTGAAGTCACCACCAAAAAAGGAATGAGCGGCAGAACACAGGTAGCCTACAACGGTAGCTTCGGAGTTTCCACCGTCTACAAGAATCTGAAAATGCTGTCCGGCGATGAGTACCGCCGTGTTGCCTCGGAACGCGGGATTTCCATTCTGGACAAAGGAAATAACACCGATTTTCAGAAAGAGATTGAACAGACAGGACTACAACAAAACCATCACATCGCCTTTTATGGCGGTTCCAGTGAGTCCAGCTATCGCGTTTCTCTGGGTTTCATGGATCGTCAGGGAGTGATTCTGAATGAAGACATGAAAAACTTCACTTCGAATATGAACATGAATCAGAAAATGTTCGACGGCTTCCTGAACTGCGAGTTGGGAATGTTCGGTTCCATTCAGAAGAATCATAATCTGGTGGATTATCAGAAAACGTTCTATTCGGCAGCCACATTCAATCCCACCTATCCCAACCATAAAGACCCCGTCACCAATTCCTGGGATGGAATAACAACCGCCAGCCAAATCACCAATCCATTGGCATGGATGGAAGTGCAGGACGATGATGCCACTTCGCACATCAGCACGCACGCTCGTCTGACTTTCAATCTGCTGGAAGGACTGAAACTAAACCTCTTCGGCGCCTATACCTATAATATCGTGGAAAATTCGCAATACCTCCCCACCTCCGTCTGGGCGAACGGTCAGGCTTACAAAGGAACCAAAAAGCGAGAATCCTTGCTGGGCAACATGATGCTGACCTATAAGAAAAACTGGAAAAAACATTTCTTTGACGTGCTGGCACTTGCCGAACTTCAAAAAGAAACCTACACGGGATATTATACAACAGTAAGCAATTTCAGCACCGACAAATTCGGGTATAATAATCTTCAGGCAGGCGCACTCCGTTTGTGGGAAGGCACTAATTCTTACTACGACCAACCCCGTCTGGCATCTTTCATGGGACGTTTCAACTATACATACGCCGACCGCTACGTATTGACGCTGAACGCCCGTACAGATGCTTCCTCCAAATTCGGAGCGAACCATAAATGGGGATTCTTTCCCTCCGCATCTGCCGCATGGGTGATTAGTGAAGAAGAATTTATGAAGCAGTTGCCGATGGTGGATAATCTGAAATTCCGTACTGGCTACGGTTTGGCAGGTAATCAGAGTGGGATTGACTCATACACTACATTGAACCTTGTACAGCCGAACGGTGTAGTCCCCGTCGGAAACTCCGCCGTCGTATCTTTAGGAGACTTACGGAACACAAATCCCGACCTGAAATGGGAAGTGAAACATACCTTTAATACCGGTATCGACGTAGCTCTTTTCGGCAACCGCCTGCTGCTTTCCGCCAACTATTACAACTCCCGAACCACAGACATGCTTTACCTTTACAACGTAAGCGTACCGCCTTTCACCTATAACACCTTACTTGCCAACATCGGTTCCATGCGCAACTGGGGTACGGAAATCGCCATCGGCATCACCCCTTTGAAGACCAAGGATATGGAACTGAATATCAATGCCAATATCACTTTCCAGCGCAACAAACTGCTCTCATTAAGCGGTATGTACAACGGCGAAATGCTTTCTGCCCCCGAATATAAAAGTCTTGCCAGCCTCGACGGAGCCGGCTTTCACGGAGGATACAACCACATCGTATATCAGATGGTGGGTCAACCGTTGGGCGTGTTCTATCTTCCCCACAGTACGGGACTCGAATCCGATGGAAACGGTGGATACACCTATGGTATCGCCGATCTGAATGGCGGAGGTGTCAGCCTTGAAGATGGTGAAGACCGCTACGTGACAGGACAAGCCGTACCTAAAACGATTCTTGGCTCCAACATCAGTTTCCGCTACAAGCGTTTCGACCTGTCTTTGCAGATTAACGGAGCTTTCGGACATAAAATCTACAACGGAACCTCCCTGACCTATATGAACATGAATATATTTCCCGACTATAACGTAATGAAGAAAGCCCCGAAGCAGAACATCAAGGATCAAACCGCCACCGACTATTGGTTGGAAAAGGGAGATTATGTCAACTTCGACTATGTGACGCTGGGTTGGAACGTGCCGATTGAGAAAGTACAGAAACTGAAGAAATATGTCCGTTCCCTGCGTCTGGCATTTACAGTCAACAACCTGGCAACCATTTCCGGTTATTCGGGACTTTCACCCATGATTAACAGTTCAACGGTGAACTCCACTTTAGGCGTGGATGATAAACGGGGATATCCGTTGGCGCGGACGTACACACTGGGATTGAGTATTAACTTTTAATGGAGGAGGAGATGATGAAACAATATATGAAAAATAAAAGTCGTTTTTTGCAGAAAGAAGAACAGCTTTCAAAGATAGCGGAACTGTTTTCAAAGAAGATCTTATCTCCTTCGGGAGTGCCGGGTTTCCTTCTTATAGCGTGCCTGGGCTTATTCTCATGTAGTAAGTTTTTGGAGGAAAATCCGAAAGATAAGTTACCCGAAGATGATGTTTACAATACAATCTCGGAAGTATATCTCAATGCAGTAGCTTCGCTTTATACATACGTAGGCGGTTATAGTGATAGTCAGGGATTGCAGGGAACGGGTAGGGGAGTCTACGACCTGAACACCTTTACCTCCGACGAAGCCATTATCCCTACCCGTGGAGGTGACTGGTATGACGGTGGTTTTTGGCAAGGGCTTTACCTGCACGATTGGGGAATAGAGAATGATGCCATTCAGGCTACATGGGAATATCTCTATAAAGTCGTCATGTTAAGTAACAAATCACTGGAACGGATAGACAAATTCGCCGAAACTCATTCCGCTACGGAACTGCCGGCATACCGTGCCGAAGTACGTGCCATGCGGGCTATGTATTATTATTACCTGATGGATTTGTTCGGACGCATCCCGCTAGTTCAATCCTCTTCCGTAGCAATGAAAGATGTAGTGCAAAGTGAACGGAAAACGGTCTTTGACTTTGTTGTCAAGGAATTGCAAGAGGCGGCTCCTTTGTTGAGCGATGCACATAGCAACCAGTCCGGCCCTTACTATGGCCGTATCACTCGTCCCGTGGTTACTTTCCTACTGGCCAAACTGGCTTTGAACTCCGAAGTTTATACAGACAATGATTGGACGGACGGACAACGCCCGGATGGAAAAAATATAAAGTTCACAGTGAACGGCAGCGAACTCAATGCCTGGGAAACAGTCATCTACTATTGTGACCAACTCAAGACTATGGGCTACAAACTGGAACCGGAATACGAAACGAATTTCTCTATATTCAACGAACCGTCCGTAGAGAATGTCTTCACTATCCCGATGAATAAAACTCTGTACACCAACCAGATGCAATATCTCTTCCGTTCCCGCCACTATAATCACGCCAAGGCTTACGGACTAAGCGGTGAGAACGGTCCCAGCGCCACCATTGAAGCCCTCGAAGCTTTCGGTTATGAAACCGCGGAACAAGATCCCCGTTTTGATATTTGCTATTTTGCAGGAATTGTCCACGACTTGAAAGGGAACATAATCAAACTGGATAATGGAACGGTACTGGAATATCTGCCCTGGAAAGTATCTCTGGATATAACAGATACCCCATACGAACAAACCGCAGGAGCCCGCATGAAAAAGTATGAAGTCGACCCGACTGCCACAAAAGACGGTAAGTTGATGGAGAATGACATTGTATTGTTCCGCTATGCAGACGCTTTGTTGATGAAGAGTGAAGCGAAAGTTCGGAACGGAGCAAACGGAGATGAAGAACTCAATGGAGTTCGTAGCCGTGTCAACGCTTCTCCCCGCACTGCCACTTTAGAGAATATCCTTGCCGAACGTCAGCTGGAACTGGCTTGGGAAGGATGGAGACGACAGGACTTAGTCCGCTTCGGGAAGTTTACAAGAGCTTACAGCAGCCGTCCGCAACTGCCGGATGAAGCAAGTGGATATACAACTGTATTCCCTATACCGGAGAAAATACGGGTGATGAATGAGAGGTTGAAACAGAATCCGGGGTATTAGGAAGAAGATAGTAGTAATCAAAATAAAAAATCCTCGATTTTCATCCGGAGAATCGAGGATTTATAATTTTTATTGCAGCACTTGTATAGATAATAGCTAATGCAGAAATGCATATTATATGTAGTGGTTATTACCCGATCAAATCGGATTACCCAATCAAATCGAAATCATATTTTTCAAATTCACTCCCATTGATTATTATAGCAATTTGATGAAGCCCGAGATGGAATTTTCTCGTCGTAACCACGCGGAAAGAGTGCTTTCGCGTTATTCGGGTGGTAGAATTCCCGGCATATTCTTTTTCGCTGATTTTATGAACTTTCTTCGTCAGCGTTCCATTTGCTTTTTGGTAATAAATACCATATTCAAGCCGTATTTTGATTGTCTTATTGCTATGATTCAACAAGTTAAAACCAAACTCTAACGAATCCCCGATTTTAACCTTAGGACTTGAAATCTGAAAATCCTCCACACTAATATTATTTCTGATAGAATCAAAGCCAAACAACTCCATCACCTCTGGAATCCCTTGCTTTAAGAGCGTCCGGCAACCGTGTTTAATAATCCAGTCTACCTCTTTCGATTCCCCCTTCCATTTCTTTGCCAAATCAATGACAATTTCCGGATTATCTTTCGCAATATCATTCAAATTATTGGCAACGCTCAACCGTACAAATCTTGCCGGATCATTTTTAAGATTCTCCAAAATAGGAATAATAGGTGTCGGATCTTTCTTCAGATTCGGCAAAGCCATCGCCCAAGGTAAACGCGGACGGCAACCTTCTGACGCAAGCCGCCTTACTCCCCAATGCTCATGTTTCGACCAAACCAACATCTGCTTCATCATTTCATCCGGATATTTTATAATAAAAGGATGAGTCACAAACTCGCAACTTGTGAACTGTGTGATTTTCTCTATCGCCTTGACAGACGTTTCATAATCATCCAACCCATATTGCTCGACATAATTATCCAGAATCGCCCCATACTCCAGCATCAATCCAAACTTCGTATCATCTATCACCGAAAAATCAGGCCGCGTACTTTTTACATGATCCAACAACTCAAGAATCTTAACGATTGCCTCTTTGTAATCTGCCGGCAAAAACTTTTTCAGAATGGTAGTGATATGTATGCAGCGCTGTTTAAGTTCCCTGCCTTCCCATTCATCATCCATAACTTGAGAAACAAACCCGTGAGCATCAAAATCATCGATAACAAGTTTCAAATCTTTCGTAAATAGGTCGAAAAATTGCTCGTTGTACATATTCTTAAAAGGTTCTGCCATACTTGAAGTCTATATTTAGTCTCTATTTATTTGCTACACAAATATATGTCTTTTTTTTAAAAGGACAAGCCCTAAAAACAGAAGTGAGCCACAAAAAAGATTGCAGCTCACTTATACCCTATATATTATAGCAAAAAATTAATCGAAGAAACTCTTGAACTTCTTGAAAATCTTCTCCTTCACCGACGTGTTAGGTTTGAAGTTGTCCGAAGCCTCCATCTTTTCGAGCGTGCTCTTTTCCTCTTTATTGAGCGCTTCCGGCACATAGATACTGATGTTGACGAGTAAATCCCCCGTTCCGTACCCGTTCACATTCGGCAATCCCTTGCCGCGCAAACGAAGCACCTTACCCGGTTGAGTACCCGAATCAATCTTCACTTTCACTTTGCCGTCGATAGTTGGAATTTCTACGGCTCCGCCCAGAGCAGCAGTCGGGAAACTAAGCAACAGATTATAAATCAAATCATTCTCGTCGCGAATCAAGTCCTGATGCGGTTCTTCCTCTACGAGAATCAGCAAGTCGCCTGCCACACCGTTGTGTTTGCCGGCATTTCCTTTGCCACCCATAGAAAGCTGCATACCCTCTGCCACTCCGGCAGGGATTTTCACCGACACCACTTCTTCACCGTAAATGATTCCGTCGCCGCCACACTTCTTACATTTGTTCTTGATAATCTTACCCTCACCGCCACAAGTAGAACAAGTGACGCGAGTCTGCATAGTGCCCAGAATAGTCTGCTGGTTACGGATCACGGAGCCGCTACCCTTACAAGTAGGACAAGTCTCCGAACCGCCGTCACCTTCGGCACCCGTGCCATGACACTGGTCACACGGCACATATTTTTTGAGTTTAAATTTCTTTTCTACTCCGGTAGAGATCTCCTTCAGCGTCAGCTTCACTTTCACACGAAGGTCACTGCCGCGATACCGGCGTTGCTGTGAACCTCCTCCACCGCCAAATCCGCTAAACCCTCCGAAGCCTCCCCCGAAACCGCCGCCGCGGCCACCGAAGATGTCGCCAAACATAGAGAAAATGTCATCCATCGACATCCCCTCGCCACCGAAACCACCGAACGGACCGCCATTGCCTGCCGCACCGCTCACTCCCGCATGACCGAACTGATCGTAACGCGAACGCTTTTCCGGGTTACTCAACACGTCATAAGCCTCGGCCGCCTCCTTAAATTTCTCTTCAGCCTCCTTATCCCCCGGATTCTTGTCAGGGTGATACTGGATTGCTTTCTTACGGTACGCTTTCTTAATCTCCTCTACTGTGGCTGTCTTCGTCACCTCCAATATTTCGTAATAGTCTCTTTTTTCTGCCATGCTTCTTTAAAAATTATGAGTTTTATGGGTTGCGAATCCTTATTCCCCTACTACCACTTTGGCGTGGCGCAACACTTTGTCGTTCAGTGTATACCCCGTCTGCACACAATCCAGAATCTTACCTTTCTGTGCTTCCGACGGTGCGGGGATTACCGCGATGGCTTCATGGAAATCAGTATCCAGCGGTTGGTCTTTCGTCTCGATGACTTTCACACCATTTTGAGCCAGAACAGCCATAAATTTATTGTAAATCAGTTCCACCCCTTCTTTTACGGCATTGACATCCGTTGCCGTTTCCATCGTCTTGATGGCACGTTCGAAGTCGTCCACTACCGGAAGAATACTGCCAAGACTCTTTTCGCCACCATTCAGGATCAGTTCGGCCTTCTCCTTTAAAGTGCGTTTACGATAATTGTCGAACTCGGCAGACAAGCGCAGATATTTATCCTTTTGCTCTTCAATCGCTTCTTGAGCCTTTTCCAGTTCCTTTTCCAACTCCTCTTCATGAGTCAGCGGAGCGGTTCCCTCTGCTTGTTCGTTTTGCGGTTGGTCTTCCGCAGGATTGTGAGTTTCCTCCACATTCAGTTCCTCTTCCTTCACTTTTTTTTCTTTCGGATCCATCTTGGTATTTACTATTTTATTATTTACTATTTAGAAACACACGTTATCTATGCAAGATACCGCTTATAAACATACCGGACTGACCGGATGTCACAGATTTCGTCTGCAAAAACTTTGCCAAGTTGGCCGTTTTGCCAAAAAACGCAGCAAAGGTAACACTTTTATGTCAGATTGGCACATATCAGATAGCTCATAATTCATTTTAAATGTCTACCTTTGCACGCTCAAATAGTAAATAGTAACTAGTAAAATAGTAAATAATAAGATGATTACAGTTTCGAACGTATCGGTTCAGTTTGGTAAAAGAGTGTTGTTTAATGACGTAAACCTGAAGTTTACGAGTGGTAATTGTTATGGTATTATCGGTGCGAACGGTGCGGGAAAGTCTACGTTTCTCCGTACGATTTACGGAGATCTGGACCCTACAACAGGTACGATTGCGCTCGGACCGGGCGAACGTCTCTCGGTGTTGAGTCAGGACCACTTCAAGTGGGACTCATATACCGTCATGGATACCGTCATGATGGGACATACCGTGTTGTGGGACATCATGAAGCAACGCGAAGAATTGTATGCAAAAGAAGATTTCACAGACGAAGACGGACTGAAAGTATCCGAATTGGAAGAAAAATTTGCCGAGTTGGACGGATGGAATGCCGAAAGTGACGCAGCCATGTTGCTGAGCGGATTGGGCATTAAAGAAGACAAACACTATACATTGATGGGTGAACTGAGCGGTAAAGAAAAAGTTCGTGTCATGCTGGCTCAGGCGTTGTACGGAAACCCGGACAATCTTTTACTCGACGAGCCTACCAATGATTTGGATATGGAGACGGTAACCTGGTTGGAGGAATATCTTTCCAATTTCGAGCATACGGTATTGGTGGTGAGTCACGACCGTCACTTCCTCGATTCCGTATGTACGCACACCGTAGATATTGACTATGGAAAAATCAATATGTTTGCCGGTAACTATAGTTTCTGGTACGAATCCAGCCAGTTGGCTCTCCGTCAGCAGCAGAACCAGAAGGCAAAGGCGGAAGAGAAGAAGAAAGAGTTGGAAGAGTTTATCCGTCGGTTCAGTGCGAACGTAGCGAAGAGCAAGCAGACTACTAGTCGTAAGAAAATGCTTGAGAAGTTGAATATAGAAGAAATCAAACCTTCTTCACGTAAGTATCCGGGCATTATTTTTACTCCTGAACGTGAGCCGGGTAACCAGATTCTGGAGGTTTCCGGACTGAGTAAGAAGACGGAGGAAGGCGTAGTGCTCTTCAACGACGTGAACTTTAACATAGAGAAAGGTGACAAGGTAGTATTCCTCTCACGCAATCCGCGCGCGATGACAGCTTTGTTTGAGATCATTAACGGAAATATGAAACCGGATGCAGGGCATTTCAACTGGGGAGTGACTATCACGACTGCTTATCTGCCGCTGGATAACACCGACTTCTTCAATACCGACCTGAACCTGGTAGATTGGTTGAGTCAGTTCGGAGAAGGCAACGAGGTATATATGAAAGGCTTTCTTGGCCGTATGCTTTTCTCCGGCGAAGAGGTGCTGAAGAAAGTAAGCGTGCTCTCCGGAGGTGAAAAGATGCGTTGTATGATTGCTCGTATGCAGCTTCGCAATGCAAACTGCCTCATTCTGGATACTCCTACCAATCACTTGGACTTGGAATCTATTCAGGCTTTCAATAACAACCTGAAGACATATAAAGGAAATATCCTCTTCTCATCTCATGACCACGAATTTATCCAGACCGTTGCCAACCGTATCATCGAACTGACACCGAACGGTATCATCGACAAGATGATGGAATATGACGAATATATCACTTCCGACCATATTAAGGAATTGCGGGCGAAGATGTACGGAGACAAATAAGTGACCACTTAAAAGAAAGAGGGTCAGTTCATTTGAATGAATGAACTGACCCTCTGTTATTCTACCTCTTCCATCAGCGCCAGCTCCCAGCTTCTCCATACGACCGTTGTCAGTTTCAGTTTCCCTTTCTGACGGGCTTCCGCCACACATTCGTCCTTGCTATAACGGATCAGCTGCTCCCGCGCTTCATCGGCAAGCTCCCTTATTTCCTTTTCCGGTGCACCTGCTTTTGCATACTTCACTTCCAGCAGATAAGTGTAGGGTGGAGATACAGGTACCGCCGGACTGGGTTTGAAGAAGAAATCGGCAAAACCCTTGTTCATTTCATATTCCGGATACAGTTGATAATAGCGGAACATACTTAGATAGGCGAGCAGGAATCCTTTGATATGGGCTTCCCCTTCTATATATTCCCTTATCCGGCTCTGCTCCCGGATGGCCTCTGCTACAAATTCGAACAACGGTTTCCATTCTCCCTTGAAAGACATATTCTCAAACAGCGTAAGCAGCCGGTTCACGTCGAGCTTGAAGATGTCATGACGGGCATATCCTTGAATCAGGAAATTGAATAGCTGTTCGCGAACCACCAGATTGGGAACGTGCAGGATGGGACGCCCCATCATATCGACCCCTTTGATAGAAAGCAGTCCGAAATAGAATAGCAAAGACCTGAAGTTACTCACGTCCGTCATTTCCAGTGCGGATAAATGAGTGACAATTTCGGTTATTATTTCTCCCTTTTCCGCAACCTCCTTGATGACGGAGAAATTTTCTCCCAGTCCCTGATCAAGACGGACGAGGTAGGCAAGCTTGTTAAAGTCCGTACGAATATTGGGATCGACAATCTCTTTAGGTTTGACTCCGTGCAATATCAATGACTTCATGCAATAGAGCACCATGTCCGAGTTGAACATGCAATCCGTTAATTTATTTTCACTAAAGCAATAATTGTCATAGTTGGGTTTCATCATTGCCACCGCGTCGTCTATCGACATGGAAAGAGCACCTTGCTCCTTATAATACGCCAGCATCTCGCGCAGTTCCTTCTCGCTGAAACCTACAAGGTCGTTAAACCAGGGATCGGTTGTGATATTCGTTCCTATGTTGAATCCGCTTGTCACGTCGTCCATCGTCACCGGACTTACTCCCGTGATAAACAGTCTGTTGACGGCGGATCCCATTCCCGTCGTGGCGGCTTTGATTACATTGAAGAATCTCCGGATATATCCCTCGCCATGCGTCGCTTTCCGATATAAGTCCGTGCCGTAAGTTGAGAGAATGGTATTCGTGAAATTATCGTATTCATCGATCAAGAGATAGATTTTGATGTCTCCCTTGAGAGTGGCATACGAGTTAATGGCGGATAGCAATGCTCCCGGTTCTTCAAGTGTCTCCGCATTCAGCACATCCCATATTTCCTTTCCCAATATATGTTCGTACTTTTGCAGAAAATGTCTAAGCTTCCCGCAGCAATGCATCCGGAAAGACTCCTCCACCTCATTGATATTCGAGCTCACCTCCGAGAAATTGAATCTCATGATGAGAAACTGGTTATGTATGGGTGTGGGATGTTGCCCGATATACAGCTTCCCGAACAATTCGTCGAACTGGTCAGCGTAACGGACATCATAGTACGCCTCCAACATCGCCAGCGTGAGGCTTTTCCCGAAGCGTCGGGGGCGGATGAGGAAGAGATAAGACGGTTGCATTTCTATCTTTTCGATAAACATCGTCTTATCCACATAATAATAGTTTTCTTTTTGGATGCGTCCGAAATCCGTCAATCCGTATGGTATTTGTTTCATCATATCCACGATTCCTTTCTTTAATTCATATCGAAGCAAATATACGGAAAACGGATGAAAGTGGCATTTTTAAAGCCACTTATTTATTCGTTTATTTGTTATTTTGTAAGAAAACAGCTGTTTTTATCTCCATAGTTGAGTTTTGATTACTTTTTATTTGCCAAGAAACTCCACTGTATGCTTCACCGCTTCATAGAAAGCAGTTTCTTGACCGGGCACAGTGATAAACAAATGCACTGCCGAGGGAAATTCGAGTCGGGTAGCGTTCACGCCAAGAGAGGTGATACGGTCGATAAACTCTTTCCCTTGACAAGCCAAGATATCTCGTCCGGCTGCGATAAGGAGTGTGCGAGGTAGTTTTTTCAAGGTTTTGTCTGTGGCCGACATAGGGGATATTTCCGGATTGTGCATCCTGTCGGGTGATGGCTCATAACTTTGGTTGAACGCCTCCATTAAATCTCCGTCCAGCCCGAATCCCTTGTCGTACTTCTGCCATGAAGGGGTATGGTCATTCCATGCCTTCACAACGGGATAGAAAAGCAAAAGCCCCGCTATATCCCCTTCGTTCATTCTCAATGTGGAAGAAATGGCGAGATTGCCGCCGGAACTATCACCGCCTACCATAATCCGGTTGGGAGAACATCCCCAATGGGCTGCATTCTTTATTGCAAATCTGATAGCTTCCTCACAATCGTCAAGCGGTGTCGGATAAGGGTGTTCGGGGGATAAACGATAGTCAACAGCGAGGACACTTATGCCGCTTCTCGAACAGACTTCGCTGCAAAACCGGGCACAACTGTTCAAACTGCCGATTGTCCATCCTCCGCCATGCAGATAGATAAGCAATGTATTGTTGGTGGAAGTGGTAGGGGTGTAAAGCCTCAGATTACCGGCGGGCTCTGTCACTTTTACATTTGCGGGATAAGTAGGTTTGCCATTACGCGCATTTCTTACATTTTCCAACTTCTTCGTATTTCCGTTGATAGCTGTAAATATAGCGTCACGCTGTGTGGGCTGCAGCGTCGGACTCATTCGTGCCATGAACGCGTCCGCCTCTTTCCGCATCACCGAGTCTTTAGGTTCGTCAGAGGCAGGTATCCCCATGAGAGATACTGCCATTATTGTTGTTAGAATCATTTATTTCTTATAAATCAACTTGCTCGGCACTCCTTCGCCAAACAAACTGTCTCCGACGGTCGTAATCTTATCTCCGGTAGCCACTACATAGTGAAGATTGTCGCATCCCATAAATGCGCCGAACTCAATAGCCGTCACACTGGCGGGAAGTTCCAATGTGCCGCACAGACGGCCGCAATTACTGAATACACGTTGACCGATGGATTTCAGATTGCGGGGCAGTTTTATTTTCAGCAGGTATTTCTTCTGTGAGAAAGTGAAGTCGGGGATGGCCGTTGCATTTGTATTTGAAATGTCGACCGCTACCAGATTCGGCATATAGTCACGGATTAGTTTGAAATCGGCGTTGTCCAGTTTGCCTTCTACAGTCAGGAAATTGATGTCTCTAGGTTGTAATCCGGCTTTCAGAATCTCTTCTTCCAACTTGCCCATCAGTCCCACTTGCAAGGTTGCTTCTACCGGTTCACCCTCGATGAAAGCGAAGTTCTGCCATCTGTCCTTGTAACGGTAAGAATCGCTGCTGCCTAGAGGCACGAAGATGGCGGTAACGCTGTCCGCCAACGCTTCCGGCAACAGATTGGGAGCTGTCTTTTTGCGAATCTGACAGATTCTCAAGTTTTCGCACCCTTTGAAGGCTGCATCCTCTATGTTTTTGGTTTTTTCCGAAAGTATTACCTTCTCCAGCGTCTTCTTGCCTTTGGTTACTCCGTCTACAACATTTGAGAATGCGTATGCGGGAATGAAATTCGGCATATAAATGTAGAACTTTCCGTTGGGGTAAGTGCCCGCCTTGCCGCTGTACATCTTAATTTCGGCATTCGAGATGTCCAATACTTTTAGACTGGCGAACTCGTCACGCAGATGTCGGAAGTCTTCTGCATTCAGCTTGCCGGTCAGGGTGAGATGGGTAACGGCGTTGGCTTCATCCTCCGTCATCATGGAAATAAGTGTTCCGGGTTTGCTTACATAATAAGTTTTACTCACTTGTGCTACTGCTCCTAAAGCGTTGGCTGCCAATAAGAAGCTTATCAATAGTAGTTTAATTTTCATAATCATGCGAATTTGTTCTGACAAATATAGGAAAAAACGAAATTATATGATGTTTTTTTATGTTTTATATCTAATTTTGCAGGCGGATTAACAATTTGTAAAATGACGGCAGAAGATATTGTGGAGAAAAAAGAACCTAAGAGACTTCCTGTATGGGCGTGTATCCCATTGTTTATAGGAATATTTTTCATATTTATGGGATTGTACGGCACGCTGGCGAGAGGATTCTTGTCGATGGTGCTTGGAGTGGAGGCCCGTCATCCGGGATTGGTGGGGTATATTCTGCTGGAAAGCAGTATGCTGCTGGCTGTTCTCACTGCCGCCGCTATCATGTTACGTTTTGAACGCCGCCCGTTCTCTGACTTGGGGCTGTCCGTCAGAGGACATACGAAAGGGTTGTGGTACGGGTTTCTGATGGCTGTCCTGTTGTATGTGGTAGGCTTCGGTTTGTCGTTGGCTATGGGCGAAGTGGAAGTAGTCGGTTTTCAGTTCAAGGCTTGGGATTTAGCGGGGGCGTGGGTGTTTTTCCTGCTTGTCGCAGTGTTTGAAGAGATTCTGATGCGTGGCTATATATTGGGACGTTTATTACATACTCGTCTGAATAAATTCCTGTCCCTGTTTATCTCGGCATCGTTATTCGCATTCCTGCATATTTTTAATCCTGAAATAAATGCCTTGCCGATGATCAACCTTTTGCTGGCAGGCATGTTGCTGGGTGCTTCTTATTTATATACGCGGAACCTTTGTTTCCCGATTTCCCTCCATCTTTTCTGGAATTGGATACAAGGTCCGGTTCTGGGCTATCAGGTGAGCGGCAACAATTTTGTGTCTACTATGCTGAAACTGAATATGCCCGAAAAGAATGTGCTGAATGGCGGAGCCTTCGGTTTTGAAGGCTCGCTCATTTGCACGGTATTGATGATTCTGTTTACTGTTCTTATTATCTGGTGGGGTGAGAAAAGAACGGCGATCAGTCTTGCGGTACACCGATCATGCTAAGCTGAATCCGTTTGCGGTCGGTATCTACGTTCATCACTCTGACCATGACGTGCTGGTGGATGGAAACGATTTCCGTAGGATCGGAAATGTAACGTTCCGCCAATTGGGAGAGGTGTACAAGACCGTTCTCCTTGATACCTATATCGACGAAAGCTCCGAAATTGGTGATGTTTCCTACGATGCCCGGAAGAATCATGCCTTCGCGCAAATCGGCTATGGTACGTACATTCTTGTCGAACTCAAATACTTTGATGGCTTTTCGCGGGTCGCGTCCGGGCTTTTCGAGTTCCTGCATAATATCCTGTAAGGTAGGCAGGCCGACGACGGGAGTGACGTAATCGGAGATATTGATTTTCCGGCGGAGTTCCTTGTCGGCTATCAGCTCATTGACAGTACATTTCAGATCCTTTGCCATCTGTTCCACAATATGGTAACTTTCCGGATGCACGGCCGTATTGTCGAGCGGGTTCTTTGCTCCGGGAATACGGAGGAACCCGGCACACTGCTCGAAAGCTTTGGCGCCCATACGCGGAACTTTCATCAGTTCTTTGCGGGAGTTGAAGGCTCCATTCTCGGCACGATAATTGACGATATTTTGCGCCAGTTGAGGACCTAATCCGGAAATGTAAGTCAACAGATGGCTACTGGCTGTATTCAGGTTCACTCCTACGAGGTTTACGCAATTCTCTACGGTCTGGTCGAGCGCTTTCTTTAATTTCGTCTGGTCTACATCATGCTGATACTGACCGACTCCGATGGACTTGGGATCTATCTTGACTAATTCCGCCAACGGATCCATCAGACGGCGGCCGATGGAAACGGCTCCTCTGACCGTCACGTCGTAGTCAGGAAATTCGTCGCGGGCGATCTTGGAAGCCGAATAGATGGAAGCCCCCTGTTCGCTGACTACAAATACAGGAATCTGACGGTCGAATGTCTGTTGGTTGATAAAGTCCTCCGTTTCGCGGCTGGCTGTTCCGTTGCCGATGGAGATAGCTTCGATTTGGTAGGCTTCGACCATCTTACGGAGTTTCGAAGCAGCTTCACCGGCCTTGCCGACCGGAGGATGCGGATAAATGTTTTCATTATGCAGCAGATTACCTTGAGCGTCGAGACAAACAACTTTGCAACCGGTACGGAAACCGGGATCGATGGCGAGTACCCGCTTCTGTCCCAATGGGGCGGAAAGGAGTAGCTGGCGGAGGTTCTCCGTGAAGACGCGGATGGCTTCGTCGTCGGCTTTCTCTTTTGATTGTGCGGCAAATTCCGTTTCGATGGAAGGTTTGAGCAGACGTTTGTAGGCGTCGATAGCGGCCTCGCTCACTTGCTCGCTGCATTCATTGTTACCACGTACGAATTGGCGTTCCAGACGTTCGATGCACGCCTCGTCGTCCGGAGTGATGGACACTTTCAGCAGCCCTTCGGCTTCGGCACGGCGGATGGCAAGCAGGCGATGGGAAGTGCAGCGTTTCAAAGGTTCGGAAAAATCGAAATAGTCCCGGTATTTGGCGGCCTCTTCTTCTTTGCCTTTAACTACTTTAGCGTTGATCTCCGCCTGGCGACTGAATTGATTGCGGACAGCATTACGGGCACGTTCGTCTTCGTTCACTTGCTCGGCTATGATATCGCGAGCCCCTTTCAACGCGTCTTCCACGTCTTTTACCTCTCCCTTGACGAATGAGGCGGCACGGGCGCTCAGGTTGCTTTCCCTCTGTAATAGCAGTAGGGTGGCAAGCGGCTCCAACCCTTTCTGACGGGCGGCTTCGGCGCGTGTCTTACGTTTGGGCTTGTAGGGGAGGTAGATATCCTCCAGTTCTGTCGGATTCCAGGTATCGTTGATACGTTTCTCCAGCTCGGCGGTGAGTTTTCCTTGTTCGGTGATGGTACCGAGAATAGTCTCTTTCCGTTTGGCTATGTCGCACAACTTATCATGTTGCTCTTTGATCTGTTCTATCTGAACTTCATCCAGCCCGCCTGTAGCTTCTTTGCGGTAGCGGCTGATGAAAGGAATCGTAGCGCCTTCACCCAGAAGGTGGAGGGTACTGCTTATTTGTTTTTCCGATATGCCTGACAGTTCGGAAATCATCTTGTGAAATAATTCCATAAATTGTATTTTTTGAGAATAAATGAGCGACAAAAATACACATTAATCCGTTAAAACCGACAAGTTTTACTATATTTGCAACCTAAATAAATAAGTAAGCACATCAAAACTGCATAACTATGCCCAGATATTCAGGATGTCTTTTTGCTTTCTTCCTTTGGCTATCCCTGTCAATGGAGGTCCTTGCGACCTCTAAGGATATGAATCCTATTCTAATTATTTGTTCCTATAATCCGGCTGCCCATCAGACTTCAGTTACTATTTCCGATTATATGGAGGAATATACCAGACTAGGAGGGAAACGTGATATTATTATTGAGAACATGAACTGCAAAAGTTTCTCGGAAGCGCCGTTATGGAGTGGTATGATGACACAAATCCTTGCTAAATATCAGGGGGAAAAGCAGCAACCGGCACAAATTATATTGTTAGGACAGGAGGCGTGGGCGGCTTATCTGTCTCAGAGGGATTCGATGCGGGTGAAAGTTCCGGTAATGTGTAGTCTGGTCAGCAGCAATGTCGTGATATTGCCGGAGGATACCGTCGAAAATTTGGATAGCTGGTTGCCCGGATCTGTAGATATCTTTGAAGATCATATGGATATTCCTGAATTGCAGTCGGGGTTTATCAATCATTATAATCTGGAGGATAATGTGCGTATGATTCGGGCGTTCTATCCCGAAACAAAACATATTGCTTTTATCTCGGACAACACGTATGGCGGCGTCACGATGCAGGCGTTGGTACGGAAGAAAATGAAGAGTTTCCCCGATCTGGATCTTATTCTGTTGGACGGAAGAAAACATACCATTTATACGATTGTAGAGGAATTGCGGCATTTGCCGGAGCATACTGTTATCATGGTGGGCACTTGGCGGGTGGACATGAATGAGGGGTATTTTATGCGGAACGCCACGTATGCGATGATGGAAGCGGCTCCTGCCATTCCTACCTTTACACCTTCATCGGTGAGTCTGGGACATTGGGCGATAGGAGGCGTATTGCCCGATTATCGGAAAGTGGGAGAAGAGATGGCTATGGAATCTGTCCGGATGGATAATCAGTCCGGCAGCACGGAGAAACATCTGCAGATTATTGAATCCAAGGCTGTGATGGACAGCCGGAAAGCGAAAGAGTGGGGGCTGGATCCGAAGGCTTTGCCTTTTGGCGTGGAGCTTATCAATCAGCCGGTTTCATTCTATCAGCAGTATACGTATCAGATATGGTTTGCTTGCGCTTTGTTTGTTGTATTGGTGTTGGGGCTGTTTATCTCTCTCTTTTATTATTTCCGTACGAAACGGTTGAAAGACGAACTGTTGAAATCGGACAAAGACTTGCGTGTGGCGAAAGACAGGGCGGAAGAGTCCAACCGTCTGAAAAGTGCTTTCCTGGCGAACATGAGTCATGAGATACGTACACCGCTGAACTCAATTGTCGGATTCTCGGATGTGCTGGCTGTGGAAGGAAGCACGGAGGAGGAACGCCGGTCCTATTATCAGATTATCAAGGCTAATTCCGATTTGTTGCTCCGCCTGATCAATGATATTCTTGACCTTTCGCGGCTGGAGGCTAACCGGGTGACGCTGACTTGGGAGGAGTGCGACGTCGTACAGCTTTGTCAGCAGGTGGTTGCTTCCGTTAGTTTTTCACGGCAATCTTCGGATAATCAGTTTCTGTTTACCACTTCTTTTGAGACGTACCGGATGGAGACGGATATACAACGTATGCAGCAGGTGATTATCAATCTCTTGTCGAATGCTGATAAGTTTACGAAAAAGGGGAAGATTACATTGGACTTTTCTGTCGATGAAAAAACGGGAATGGCGGTTTTCTCGGTAACTGACACCGGATGCGGTATCCCGAAAGAAAAACAGAAACTCGTGTTCGAACGCTTTGAGAAACTGAATGAGTATGCTCAGGGAACCGGATTGGGGTTGTCTATCTGTAAATTGATCGTATCTAAATGGAAGGGAGCTATATGGATTGATCCCGACTATACAGGCGGGGCACGGTTCGTATTCTCGCATCCTCTAAAAATAGAAAAAGAATGAAACGAATAACATTGATTTATGCTTGGTTTTTCTGTCTGGCGCTGTCCGTTGCGGCACAGGAAAAGGTGGTGAAGCTGAAGATTGTACAGACAAGTGATGTACACGGAAATTATTACCCTTACAATTTTATAACCCGTCAGGAATGGAAAGGGAGTCTGGCCCGGATATACTCGTTTGTTGAAAAGGAACGTCGGGAGTATAAGGATAATCTGATATTGCTGGATAATGGGGATATTCTGCAAGGACAACCTACCGCTTATTACTATAATTATATAGATACCGTGTCTCCGCATCTTTGCGCCGAGATGATGAATTATATGAAATATGATGCGGGCAATATGGGGAATCATGATGTGGAAACTGGACGTGCCGTATTCGACCGTTGGATTGGAACCTGTGACTTTCCTGTACTGGGAGCCAATATCATTGATACGTCTACGGGGAAACCTCATCTTCCTCCTTATAAAATGTTGGAACGGGACGGGGTGAAGATCGTCGTTTTGGGGATGATAACACCGGCCATTCCTGCCTGGCTTTCGGAAAATCTGTGGAGAGGGCTTCGTTTTGACGATATGGAGGAGACGGCTCGCAAATGGATGAAGATAATCCGTGCAAAGGAGAATCCGGATGTGGTAATCGGGTTGTTCCATGCCGGACAGGATGCGTTTAAGATGTCCGGTAAATATAATGAGAATGCGTCTCTGAATGTGGCAAAGAATATTCCGGGATTCGATGTGGTATTGATGGGACATGATCATGCCCGCGAATGTAAGAAGGTGATGAATGTTGCCGGAGATTCGGTGTTGGTTATTGATCCGGCAAGCAACGGAGTGGTACTGGCCAATGTCGACATCACTTTGAAGTTGAAGGATGGCAAGGTACTGAGCAAGGATATTCAAGGGGTATTGACGGAGACAAAGGAGTATGGCGTCAGCGAGGATTTTATGAAACGTTTCGCTCCGCAGTATGAGGCTGTGCGGAAGTTTGTGTCCAAGAAAATCGGTACGTTTACTGAGGATATCTCTACGCATCCTTCTTTCTTCGGCCCTTCTGCTTTCATCGATCTGATACATACTTTGCAGCTCGATATCACGGGAGCCGACATTTCTTTTGCAGCGCCGCTTTCATTCGATGCGGAAATTAAGAAAGGGGATGTGTTCGTCAGTGATATGTTCAACTTATATAAGTATGAAAATATGCTGTACGTGATGACTTTGTCCGGTAAAGAAATCAAGGATTTTCTGGAGATGTCTTATTTCATGTGGACTAACCGGATGAAATCACCGGACGACCATTTGCTGTGGTTCAAGGAAAAACATCGGGATGGTGCGGAGGACAGGGCTTCTTTCCAGAATTTCAGTTTTAACTTTGATTCGGCTTCCGGCATAATCTATACGGTGGATGTTACTAAACCGAAAGGGGAGAAGATTACGATTGTCAGTATGGCAGATGGCTCTCCTTTCGATATAAATAAGATTTATAAAGTGGCGTTGAATTCTTATCGTGGTAATGGTGGCGGTGAATTGTTGACAAAGGGTTCGGGCATTCCTCAAGAGAAATTGAAAGACCGTATCATTTTCTCTACTGATAAGGATCTTCGTTTTTACCTGATGAATTATATCGAGGAGAAGGGGGGAATGAATCCGAAAGCGTTGAATCAGTGGAAATTCGTTCCGGAGGAGTGGACTGTTCCTGCTGCCCGGCGTGACGCTGAATATCTGTTCGGGGTGGTCAATAAGTAGCCAAAAATGTTCATTTTGTCTGGTGATACTCTGTTTTGACTTGTATATCTGATTTATTGCTGGTATATTTGTCGCAAAAAGAGAGAGTATGGATATTCAAAATGTTCCTAAAGTAGGTATTTCTTCAGTAGTTCATTCTAGGCATATAGATGTTGATAGCGTTGATGTCATTGATAATGATATAGCGCTCTTCGATTCGGAGAGCGTTATTTCCTTATATAGCGGTCCCAGCAAGCTGGAGGTATTGACAATAGGACTTTGCCTGGAAGGTGAGGGTACTTTTAATATTAATCTGCAGGATTTTCAATTATCTTCCGGGGGGATGGTGATAGCCCTGCCGAGCCAGATTATAGAACACCGGCAGTTTAGTCCCGACTTCAAGGGAATCTTCTTTGCGGTATCCAAGAGTTTGCTGGAGACATTGCCTAAAGTAGGCAATTTGCTTGCATTGTTTTTCTATCTGAAAGATTATCCTTGTTTTAGCCTGACTCCGAACGAGCAGCGCACGGTGCAGGAATATCATACGTTTATCAGAAAGAGGTTGAGGAGTAAAGGGGAGTTGTATCGCAGGGAGGTCGTGCTCGGACTGATGCAGGGTTTCTTTTTTGAATTGTGCAATATCTTTAACAATCATGCGCCTGCAGTCACTGCTTCGGTGAAGTCGAAAAGCCGGAAAGAGTATATCTTTGAACGTTTCTATGAAACGCTGGTAGAATCTTATCAATCAGAACGTAGTGTGAAGTTTTATGCTGACCAGCTGTGTCTGACACCGAAACATCTTTCCGGAGTTGTGAAGGAGGTGAGTGGAAAGACCGTAGGCGAGTGGATCGATGAGTTTGTGATTTTGGAAGCAAAAGCACTTCTGAACTCCTCAAGCATGAATATACAGGAGATAGCCGACCGCTTGAACTTTGCCAACCAGTCCTTCTTCGGGAAATATTTTAAGCATTATACGGGGATGTCTCCCAAAGAATATCGGAAGAACCGATAATGTGTTTACAAAACTCCGGAGCGTACGCGGCTCAAGGTCTCCGGTGTCATCAGCAGGTAAGAGGCTATGTATGCCAAAGGAGCGCGTTTGATGATTTCCGGATGCGTTTCGAGCAAGAGATTATAGCGTTCGCGGGCGGATTCAAAGCGCCAGGAATCAGCTTTGACTTGCGATACAATTAAAGAGTATTCCAATATTTTCTGATAGAACATATTGATTTCCCAATTTTCTCTCGCCAGCTTCTGTATCATGTCGCGGGGGAAAAGGTAGATAATGGAAGGTTCCAGTGTCTCCACTATAAGCCGGGTAGGTACTTGCTTCAAGAAGCTTTCAATGCACATCACGATACATCCTTCGTAAGAGAAATGCTCGGTAACGTCTTTCCCGTTTTTGTAGTAATATTGTCTGAGCATACCTTTACCGACGAATACAATCTCGTGAGCGACCTCTCCCTCATTCAGTGCAATGGCTCCTTTGGGAAACTCTTCACGGATCAGTATACTTTCTATCTGCCGTCTTCCCTCTATACTCATTTCCGGAAAGCGGGAATTTACAACGGCATTCACAGTCTCTCTTAACAATGTATCCATGTCTTTTTTGTTTTGGTGTGTGCAAAAATACTAAAAACGGTTGATATAAATCAATTGCAGCACAAAAAAGATGTATATTTGTTATTAAATCAAGATATAGAAAAGATTATGAATAAGATAATAGGATTGGCAGTATTGCTGCTATGCGTTTGTGGCTGTGCGAAGGATGATGATGCGATTTATTATCCGGTAGGCAATGTGGATATTGAAAGGGGTGGTGTCGCTCTGGAAGATGGAAAGGGAGAATTGGTAGCCGGGAGTTATAATGAGGAGGATTATGTGCTGGATACGCTGGCGCAGTATCCGGGAGATCCTACTCTTGGCAAACTGACATTTATGATTGATCTGAGGAATCAGTTGGCGAGACAGGAAGCTGACGGATTTAACGGAATCGGTAAATCGGGATTGACAATGAGTCTGGGATATAAGAATGGTGACTATCCGTCGGAGAGCCAGATACCTGTTTATACTTCTCCTGATGTAACTGCTGCGTATGCGGTTAAACTCCGTTTAAAAGGGGAGCTTGCTTTGGCAGGAGATGAATGGATGATTGATTACATTTATGTGCAATTGGCTGGCTTATTTCAACCTTATCCGCCTGCGTCCTTTCCTGAAGTGTTTATGTGTAAAGGTGGTGAGCAGCCATTTGCTGCTTTTGACTCTTTCCGTAGGACTTGGACATTTGATATTACTTATAACCGTTCCGGTCTTTCTTTCAGTCAGTTATATTTCAATTTATTCTTGAATTTGGCAGGGCAGAAACGGGAAGAGAGAATTAGGTTGAGGATTGATAAAGAATCTTTCTTTGAGGTGTATAAATTAAACGAGGAAATGAATTGATTCATTTCCTCGTTGTGTAGTGGGTACGAGAATCGAACTCGTATTACATGCGTGAGAGGCATGTGTCCTAACCGTTAGA
>ERZ857775.365-NODE-365-length-68763-cov-6.212843_pt1 | contig 68763 bp, 62 predicted proteins | sample MGYA00519698_ERZ857775 | MGnify/ENA primary metagenome ERZ857775 (study PRJEB31778, sample SAMEA3449363) | human gut metagenome | biome: human gut; feature: human-associated habitat; material: faeces | place: United Kingdom | collected 2010/2012 ...
TCTGCCTTACAAGCAGAGGGTCGGCGGTTCGAATCCGTCAACGCCCACAGGGGTGTTTCCTTGTAGTCTTTCGGGACTGCAGGGATTTTTTTATGTCCGTCGGTCTGCTGTTATGGGCGTGAAATACGGATGACTCTCATCCATTACCTCCCCACATGTGTGTGGAGTATCTTTCACGTTTGTATGCTGCGCCATAATAAACGCCGGAGTCGTGCTGCCTCACATATGGGTGCAGACGTCTCCGGCGTTTCTTTTGTATAAAGGAATGAAAAGCATTGCATGAACCCTGTCATGCAGTATGACGGACATAATGCATATGTCTACTGACTGCGTATCTTTTTCTTATTCACCGCGAGCTGCGTGTGTCATATCAGCGCAATCGGTGCGGTGAGTCAGATTTAGCACTGAAGTGCTCATCCGAACACTCCTGTGGAGAGATAACGCTCACCTGTGTCGGGCAGAAGAACCACTATTGTCTTGCCACGCATGTCCTCACGGCGTGCCAATGATGCCGCTGCCCATGCCGCCGCGCCCGACGATATGCCTGTGAGCAAGCCTTCGCGCTGAGCCAGCAGGCGTGCAGTGGACTTTGCGTCTTCGTCAGTCACGGTGATGACTTCGTCCACAACGCTGCGGTCGAACACCTGAGGCACGAATCCCGCACCTATGCCCTGTATGGCGTGCGGTCCGGGTTTGCCGCCGCTCAACACCGGAGATGCCGCCGGTTCTGCCGCCACTATGCGTATGGCGGGGTTCTTGCTTTTAAGGTATCTGCCCACGCCCGATATGGTACCGCCCGTGCCCACTCCGGCGACAAACACGTCCACATGTCCCTCAGTGTCGTTCCATATCTCCGGACCTGTAGTGTTGTAGTGTGCCTCCGGGTTTGCCTTGTTGCAGAACTGTTGCAGAATCACCGCGCCTTCTGTGCTGTCGCGCAGCCGTTCAGCCTCTTTTATGGCACCCTTCATGCCCTCTGCCGCCGGTGTGAGCACCACCTGCGCACCATATGCGCTTACGAGCTTGCGGCGCTCTATGCTCATTGTCTCAGGCATTGTGAGGATGAGCCGGTAGCCCTTCACAGCCGACACGAAAGCCAGTCCTACGCCTGTGTTGCCGCTTGTCGGTTCAATTATTGTCGCTCCGGGAGAGAGGATGCCGTCCTTCTCCGCCTGGTTTATCATTGCAAGAGCTATGCGGTCCTTCACGCTTCCGCCCGGGTTGAAATATTCCAGTTTTGCTATTATAGGCTGCTCCAGTTCCATTTCTTTTGCGAAACGGTTGAGCTCGAGCAGCGGTGTGCCTCCTACGAGGTCGGTAAGTCTATTTGCAATTTTCTTCATAATTCTGTAGTTTTTGTTATCCGGGTGCTAATTTACAAAAAAATATGATAACGCCAGCCATGCCGCCACATGTATTATTCCTACTTATTGAGGCTTTTTTCCACTCTTTCTCCGGCTTTGATGATGTCGTGTCTTGATTTGGACTTTATGACGAGCCAAACCCCGCAGAACACAAGAACCATTGCCAGGCACTGCATGGGTTTCAGTACAGCCATGCCGGTGAGCAGGCTCACGCTCACAGCCACCATCGGCTGGACATAGTTGTATGTGCTCACCACCGTAGGGCGGAGCACCCTCTGCGCCACCATCGTGAGCAGATAGGCAACGAACGTGCCGAAGAACACCACGTAGCCTGCCGACAACCATGCCTTTGCTGGCACAGCAGACCACGGTGTGCTTACGATGTGTCCTGCCGAGAATGGCATTATAAGTACTGCCGACCAGAGGAATATCCACTTGTTGATGGTGAATACGCTGTATCGCTTTATGAGTCTGTTGAACAGCGTAAGGTACAGTGCGAACGAGAACTGTGCCGTTATGCAAAGCACGTCTCCCCATATGTTGCCCACCTTGGCATTGCCTTCCGACGCGCTTGTCATTATCAGCATCACAGCTCCGCAGCATCCCAGAGCCACTCCGCATGCCTTTTTCCATGTCACGGGTTCTTTCAGTATGATTGCCGCGAGTATGAGTGCGAATATCGGTGACGACGTAGTTATGATGCTTGCGTTGGACGGAGAGGTCATACCCAGTCCGATGGTGAAGCAGCATTGGTTGAACACCAGCGCGAATAGTCCTGCCGCAATCATCAGCAGACCGTCCTTCAGCGGCACGTGTTCTTTCTTTGCGAAGAGCGAGGCTGTCCAGAACAGTGCCGCGCCTCCCATGATACGGAACGACACGAGATTGATGCCGTCGATGCCGTTCATCATTGCCGTCTTTCCGATTGGAGCCATCAGTCCCCACATGACGCATGCTCCCAGCATGCTTAGATGAGCCGTCAGAGCTTTGTTGTTATCCATAATACTATATTTTTTATTGTTTCTGCCTTAATGGTGTGCAAAGTTAAGAAAAATAGAAAGATCCAATTATCTAATGCGTAAAAAAAGAAAGATAATGTCGTCTTATATATTATATCCGCCAATCTACAGATGGCATGGTGCGTCGTATATGGATGTGCGGATGGAATTCAGACATTTCATAGCCATGGATGTATATCTTGTCAGAAAGGCTGTTTTTATGAATTCTATGCCTAATAAGTGTTATTCAAATTTTTTAATGTCAAAAAAAGATACCGTGATGGATTAATTTCATATCTTTGTATAAGATATGCTGCACTCGGGAAATCGAAAGCAAGCTTTCTTTCCGCTCGTTTGCAATATCTTTGTATAAGATATGCTTCGGTTCGGCAGTGTCAAGTGCGGTAAAACTGCGTTTTCCCTCCTTGCCGTTGCTCTCACCTTGCAATATCTTTGTATAAGATATGCTGCACTCGGGAAATCGAAAGCAGGCTTTCTTTCCGCTCGTTTGCAATATCTTTGTATAAGATAAGTTGAAACCATCACCGGCACTGCCGCACGTTATCGACGCAGTCTTCCGCCGGTCTAAAAACGCTACTAATATGAAATACGCCGATTACATTGAACAGATAGAGATTGACTCGCTATGGAGCGGGAAACACCATGTGGTGTGGAATCTCGACCGTCAGGTGAACATACTCAGCGGAATAAACGGAGTGGGGAAGAGCACTATACTTAATAAGGTGGTGCGAGGACTTGTGGCAGGAGGCGAGTTCGCCAACCATATGCTGAAGGGTGTGAGGCTAAAGGTGGTGCCGGAGGATGCCAAATGGATACGCTATGACCTCATAAGGTCGGTGGACCGTCCGCTTGTGAATGTGGAGGCAATGAGCGCGATAAACGCAAGTATAACGCCGCTCGCCACGGAACTGGACCTGCTGATATATCATTTGCAGCGCAAATATCTTGATTATCAGGTGAACATAGGCAACAGGATAATATCCGTTCTGCAGAGCGGCAGCCCCGACGCGGCTGAAAAGGCGCGGGAAATATCGGCTCCTAAGAAACGCTTCCAGGACCTTATTGACGACCTGTTCGAGGCGACCGGCAAGAAGATAATACGCACGGAGAACGAGATTCTATTTACACAGATAGGTGAGACTCTGCTGCCCTACCAGCTGTCGAGCGGCGAGAAGCAGATGCTCGCCATAATGCTCACAGTCCTGGTGGAGGACAACCGCAGTTATGTGCTGTTCATGGACGAGCCTGAGGTGAGCCTTCACTTCGAGTGGCAGAAGCGTCTCATAGATATTGTTCTGGAACTTAACCCGAACGTGCAGATAATTCTTGCCACGCACAGTCCTGCCGTGATAATGAACGGATGGGCTGACCGTGTGACCGAGGTGACGGACATCACATTATGATAACCTTATAAATGCGCCCCCTATGAGTAAAAGACTGAAAGACAACCTGTCATCTGGCTACTTCGAGGCAGCCAACCGCATGACCTCAAAAAAGGCGCGCCGCCGCATAGTGGCATATGTGGAAAGCTACGATGACGTGTTTTTCTGGCGGTCGGTATTGTCGCGGTTTGAAGACTCCACCCGCTATTTCGAGGTGATGCTGCCCTCGCGCGTGCCGCATCTTGAACGTGGAAAGAAGGCTGCTCTGATGAGTCTGCTCAACGGTAAGGTGGGACGAGACATGATAGCCTGCGTGGATGCCGACTACGACTACCTTATACAGCGTGCCACGCCTATGTCGGAGACGATAATAGACAGTCCGTACATATTCCATACATATGCCTATTCGATAGAGAACCTGCAGTGTTATGCGCCGTCGCTTCATGACGTGTGTGTAGGTGTGACGCTCAACGACCATGCCATATTCGACTTCGTGAGCTACTTCCGCGAGTACTCTCTCGCCATCTTCCCGCTCTTCGTATGGAGCGTCTGGTTCTACCGCACACCGCATTACACGGAGTTCACAATAAGCGACTTCCTGCATGTGATAGAGACGGGACACTTCAATCCCTATGATACGGAGGGCTCGCTGCGCAATCTAAGGCGCAAGGTGGCACGCCGGGTGACGCAGTTGCAGCGGCATTATCCGTCGGCTAAAAAAAGCTGGCAGGAGGTGAAGGACGACATAAAGCGTCTCGGTGTGACACCGGAAACCACTTATCTGTATGTACAGGGACACCATCTTTTCGACAAGGTGGTGGTGCCTATGCTGAAGAAAATATGCAATATGCTGGTGCGTGAGCGTGAGAACGAGATATCGCGGCAGAGCGTTCATCCCACTCAGAGGAACAACGAACTGTCGTGCTACTCTGGCAGTGTGGCTGACGTTGAGCTGATGTTGAAGAAGAACATTGCCTTTACGTCATCAGCACCGTGCGGACGGTTGTTGGACGACATACGCCGCTTTCTCGGTGACGAACCGTCAGTAGACACGGAACGGAGGGAATATGCGGATAAGAATGTGCCGGGGAAGGACGGAGCGACGGCTGCCGAGACACATACAGACGGTGTGTGAGACGTGGCGCGCATAACGGTTTTATGTCAGGAATTTCGGTGTAAGACAGACTCGTTGTTGCTTTTTTATGAAATCGTAAATGAAATGTTATAAGCGGATTTAGTGTCATTTGTTTCCGCGAATGGTATGTATTGTCATTCTTAAGTGTAGCATTCTCGTGTAATATGCGATATTTTTAAAGTTCCGGAAGAGACAACCATGAATGTAAGAACATGAAAACATATGCATCCGGCAAGTGCATATTGCCCCGTGCAGGTAATTATATTTCATACTTATTCGGTGCTGTTGTCAGACATGTTGGTTGACTGTTTTGTACAGGATGTGACGAACTGCATGGATAAAAGGCAGAATACAAGATGACGCAGGCAGTGTGGAAGAGGAGCGAAGGGCAGCCAATGAGGTGAAGAGGCGGTTTCGGTGGTGGAATGCCCGTATCGGGATTATGACGATGTGATGGTGCGACGTTACATGTTTATGACAAATCATGATGTTTCAGATTAAAATTGTTTATTGTCATGAGAAATGCTTTTATTTTTCAAATAAAATTCGTAATTTTGCCAACGGATAGGAGACAGTGACTGTAAAGGCAGGTCTTGACTAGTCTGCTGAGAGTCTCTTATTTATGTTCTTTCTATTATAAGTAATTGAAAACCAATATATTATAAGGTTTTCAATGCCCCAGAGGCGTGTCTTGTCGTTTAAATTTAGTTTAATTAAATGTCCGAAATAACAGAAGACGAGCAATGGTTTGCCATGCGTGCCACGTATGGACGTAATCTCATGGCTCAGACGGCTCTTGCCGATGAAGGTCTGCGGACGTTCATACCCATGCATTATGTCCGTCGCGGAAGGTCGCGGCGCACAGCCCCGCAGCTTGTCCCGGTGATACGCGATCTGCTGTTTGTAAGGACTACAAAAGACAGGATAACTACGCTGAAGAAAAATCTGCCCTACCTTCATTTCATCATCCGTGACTCCGGTTTGCGCCGCGAGCCTATTGTCGTGCCCGAACGTCAGATGCAACAGTTCATCGCCGTGAGTAGCACAGACGAGGAACAGCTTGAGTGGCTGTCGCCCGAGGCGGTGAATCTGTCGTGCGGTGATGCGGTGCGCGTGGTGGGCGGACCGTTTGCCGGACAGGAAGGCGTGCTCGTGCGTGTGCCGGGCAAGAGGTCGAAATGTGTTGTGGTGGCTATTCAGGGAGTGATAGCTGTGGCGATGACCAAGGTGCATCCGAGCCTCGTAGAGATGATAAGGGTATAAAAACAAAATATATATAAGAAGAATAAAAAAATTATAGACTTATGAATATAGCAATTGTAGGTACAGGCTATGTCGGACTGGTGTCCGGCACATGCTTCGCGGAGATGGGAGTTAACGTTACTTGTGTGGACGTGAACGAGGAGAAAATAAACTCACTGAAGAACGGTCAGGTGCCGATATATGAGCCGGGACTTGACGAGATGGTGCTGCGCAATCATCGTGAGGGACGTCTCAACTTCACCACCGATCTCACCAGTTGTCTTGACAATGTCGATATAGTGTTCAGTGCCGTTGGTACTCCTCCTGACGAAGACGGCAGTGCCGATCTGCAGTATGTGCTTGCCGTGGCACGCGAGTTCGGTCAGAACATAAAGAAATATACGGTGCTTGTCACAAAGTCGACCGTTCCTGTGGGTACGGCGCAGAAGGTGAAGGCTGCCATACGCGAGGAACTGGACAAGCGCGGAGTGGACGTGCCGTTTGATGTTGCAAGCAACCCGGAGTTTCTGAAAGAGGGAGCAGCAATCAAGGACTTCATGAGTCCGGACAGAGTAGTTGTGGGTGTGGAGTCGGAGAAGGCAAAGGAACTTATGGTGAAGCTCTACCGTCCGTTCATGCTCAACAACTTCCGTGTGATATTCACCGACATTCCTTCCGCCGAGATGATAAAATATGCCGCCAACTCAATGCTCGCCACGCGCATCAGCTTCATGAACGACATCGCTAACCTGTGTGAGCTGGTGGGCGCGGACGTCAATATGGTGCGCAAGGGCATAGGCTCAGACGCCCGTATCGGCAGCAAGTTCCTCTATCCAGGCTGTGGCTACGGTGGTTCGTGCTTCCCCAAGGATGTGAAGGCACTTATCAAGACTGCCGAGAAGAACGGATATAACATGAGTGTGCTGAAGGCTGTGGAGGATGTGAACGAGAACCAGAAGCGCGTGCTTTTCAACAAGCTCTCAAAACGCTACGGCGGTGACCTCAAAGGTAAGACCATCGCCATGTGGGGCCTCGCCTTCAAGCCCGAGACCGACGACATGCGTGAGGCAACATCGCTCGTCACCATCGGTCTGCTGCTCGAGGCAGGATGTACCGTCCGCGTATACGACCCTGTCGCCATGAACGAATGTCGCCGCCGTATAGGTGACAAGGTGTATTATGCAGGCGACATGTATGACGCTGTGCTCGATGCCGACGCCCTGCTCATGCTCACAGAATGGAAGCAGTTCCGCCTGCCCAGCTGGGGCGTGGTGGCAAAGTCGATGAAGACACCGCTTATCATCGACGGTCGCAACATCTACGACGCCGAGGAACTCAGGCAGAACGGCTTTGAGTATTATTGCATAGGTCGCTGACGGCTGTTCCCCTCTGTCCGTTACGGTGGATGAGATGGCAGAAGATACACCGCAAGAAGGATGGGTAAGGGTTTTCGGAATAAGGGTGAGAAGGAATCGGCGATTTGCAGAGGGAGAACCGCAGACTGTGAGTAGGACTTACAAGTAAGAAAGAGCATCTTTAATACGATAAGTGGCGCTTTCTCGAAAAGATTGCGAAGAGTGTGGCAAGAGGCGTAACATAGGAGTCGTCCTGAATGTTATGGCATAATATGTTGTGTAGGACATTAGCTTGGAGTATGGAGAAAGACATAAGAATACATTATAATAACGGGAAGGTAAGAACGGGGATAAACGGTCTTGACGAACTTCTGTATGGCGGACTCCAGTTGCAGACTGTAACTTACCAACGTAAAGGTGTGGAGACTTCAGACATACGTCCACTGACCATATCTATAGTGGGAGATACAGGAACAAGCCGCTCCATGCTTGCTATGCAACTTCTTCATGGCATAACAAAGTCGCTTATGGCAATGAAGACAGGCTGCGAGACATCAGAAGGTTTTATAAGACTGGGCAGCCCTGTTTTTTTCTCAAGCCATGACAAACTGAATCTGTCGGACATGCTTATAGATATGACAATATCGAAATGCGTGAATAAAGTGATAGAGGACAATGCATATTGTGACACTGGTGAGGAAGTCTGGGGCAGAGACAGGTTTTGCAGACGTGTGTTTTCAGTTTCTGACAGTGATGACTCAAATATAGAATTGGATAAACTGGACTGTTATTTGGGCAAGGAGATAGCTGAATATAATATAATGACAAACTCCTTGGAGATTCATTACTGTAACAATGGCAATCCGGAATGCAGCGAAAAAAAATGCTTGTCTTTCAGAAGAAAGGCTGACGATCTGGGGAAATACAGACTTCGCGCAGAAGAAGAAAAAGACACAGACATAAAGGAACTGTTTGATGAGTTCTTTGATGTGAAAATAAAAAGTTTTGAAGAAGAAGTAGCTGACGATAATAATGGAGTGGTCATACCTTGTGTCGTTTTTGACAGAGACCGTTCTATGGAAAATGGTGATAATCCTGAAAAGACTGGGAGATACAGGGATAAAATAAAAAAAATAGAGAAGCAAAAAGCTTTTGTAAGAATATATATAAACGATAGGAACACCAGTACAGACGGTTATGACATGATTATTGACATGCGCAATTATACAGAACCGGAATTGCGCTACATGTCACATCAGCTGTCTATCCATAAATGTTCGCTCCAGGATGCCGCCAAAGGATGGCATCAATATAAAAAGCGTAATGCAGGCATAGAGGTATATCCAAGTGTACATGTGATACTCCAACGCAGGAACCACATGCCAAAAGATGTTTTACGCGCAGCTCAAGGAATCTTATCGGAAACATATCAAAGATATGTGGAGAGAAGCACATATCGGAAAGAGTCCGGAATAGCTTCCCTAAATGACTTTATAGATAAGGAAACTGTATTTAAATATAAGAAAAATAAATTGTGGCAACTGTATAGAAACTATGCTAATCCAGATAGTACGGAAACTGTGATAGAAAATATTCTGGCAGGTTCGAATGACGGATATTGCCAGGTAACGGCAATAATAGGCTTGCCAAATACCTTTAAGCGTCATTTGGCATTGGCGGGTACTTTCAGTGCCAGTTGCAGAGGTGAGCATACACTGAACATTCTCATAGGCAATGATGATGACCGTATCTTCAGGAAGATGATATGTCCTGCCGCAATATTCCGAAATCCGGAGAAAACGGTGGAATCTAAATGTTGCAAATGTATGGAATGCTATGAATGTATACATTTCAAGGAAATAAGGACAGGATGTATTACTTCAGACGAACTGTTTTATTATCTGACGCACCAGATAAAACTGTCGTCAAAAAATGAGAGCAAGCGCATAAGACGCATTGTGATAGACGATTTACAGAAAATAGAGTTCTGCTTCCCTCTTCTGCATAAAGATCCGTTGTTCCTTCCGAGCCTCATCTCAATATGTAAGGTGCATGGTGTGGATCTCTTTATATTGTGCGACAGGACATCAGAACTTGCAGAATCGCTGAGAGCTCAGGCTGATAATGTTGTGCTCACGGAACGTACGTCGGAAAACTATCTGAACATTTTTGTAGAACGTTATGACGGATATTCATATCCAAGTCGTATGTGGGGCTGTGAGGTGTTGGACGTCAAAGACTTGTTCTATTGTGACATAGACCACGACCGTAATGGCAGAGAGACAAAATATTACAGTTTGAACAGAAGACGTACGAGAAGCATACAGGTGTACTCTCTGGAGGATGTGTGGAACAGAAAATGATGTTTAGGATGAATAAAAGTCCAAAAAGGAAATACACAGACGATACCTTCCGGGAATGGCTTATTTCCGAGAGGTATAATGTTATATTGGCGGTACTCTGTGCGTTTTTGCCACTGCTTATCTCATTTGTCAATGACATTATGTCTGTAAATGCCTTTTCTGGCAGATATTCAGAGCTAAGAAGGTTCTTTGACCATAATGTACATTATCAGGTGTGCAATCTGATATTCATAATAATAGCATTATGCTGTCTGTCCCGTATGAGGTATATACGTGACAAGGACAGTGACAAGGCAGGAAGACTTCATGAATATGTTAGAGATGTGTTCGGACAGAACAGTACTCTTGCAAAGGATAATACCGCCCCGGTGCTTTTCAGTCGTATATCATCCGGCATAAAGCAGTTCTACTATTCATGGATAACGTTGTGGGTACTTTGGTTGATACTTTATATGGAGAAGCTTATATTTACGCTCTACTCTATGTATTGTACAGACGAATCCACATTGGTTTGTATGTTCAGAGTTGACAATTTCATTGAAAACAATCTCAACCTGCTGAGCAGTTTTGTATCGTTCTTCATATATATGGACATAACAATGTCCACAGTGAAAGTGGGTACGTTGGGTGACAGAGGGCGTCATGACATGCAGACCGGTGTGATGTTGCTCATACTGTTTGCAGTCATCTTTGTAGTTACGGATATGTTCAGCATCTTTGTTGTCAGCCATGATACGTATGACAAAATACAATTTGTGCTGCGCCTGTTCATCGGTGTTATTGCAACGATTTCCGTGATGGCTGTGTTGGGGCGTCTGAATACAAGTTACCTTCGCATACCACAATATATAATAATGATATTATATCTATATGCCACGGTACAGATGTGCTATCCCATGATGTACAGACAGGAGGCAAGTTATGTACATGCGGAGATGAGTTATGAAAGTAAAAATATTTCTGTATGCAAAGAGTGTAAATGGCAGGTAACGCAGAGAAAAGGATGTCTTTGTGAATGTGCGAGTGATGCTAAGCCATCTCGCAAATGTGTTCCTTCTGTGGCTTGTTGCAGCAGGGAGTCTGATTGTCCAACGTCCTGTTGTACTTGTGACAGAATTTTACCGGAGAGTCATGCAGTCGGGACATGTTCTTGCTCAACGTTGTGTGTAAGTAATGTGATATCTCCAGATACACGATATGACATTATAAAAATTATGACAAATATAGTAAGTTTCCTTGCATTTGTTGGGAAGCTTGCATTGCTTGTAATGCTTCTTTGGATATCCAAGAAGGATCGGTTCACATTCTTCATTCTTCATAAGGCGAACAGCCTGTCGGATACAGAACAGATGTTGAAACGTTTCGGAGAGTATTATGGGGATAAGGATGAATATGGAATATGATAATAAAAAAATGTTTGAAGATTCCTTTAGTGTATGTAATTTGTAGTTGACGAAACTATGATTTATATATAGGACTTGTTTTGACGGTATTCAAAAAAGTCATTGGAATGATGCAATATGGAATAACGCATATAACACTTTATTGATATAAAAAATACTCCCACGATTATTAGTACTTATAAGACTACTTTCGACATTTGTGTTTGACTGCCCGGACGTGTCATTCTTCCAATACGTGACGGGACTTTTCAGTGCTATGAGTTTTGCCCGAACAATCAAGTCTGAATTTAAAATCTTAAACATGAAAATTATGGATATGAAGAAGTTTATAACATTGTGGACAGGAGTAAATCTGGACGGGTCCGGTGTTTTAGACATTCATGTCGGAAGCCTTGTGAGGAACATGATAGAGTGCTCTTGCAGGTTTGATTCCTGCCCTGTCCACAAGGATTGATTTATATATGGTATTGCAAAAGAAAAATTATAAAATTTCAAATTTAAGAGCGTTGGCAATTATTACTGTTGTGTTAGGGCATAGCATCATAATATACAGCAGTTCTTGGAACATAATGCCAACTGCCAATGAATCCTCTTTATTTGACAGATTGAAGTGGTTTATAAACTTATACCAGATGGAACTGTACTTTTTTATAAGCGGGTTCCTGTTTTATAAAACGGTATGTAAAGATGTGCCATATTTCAAATTTATAAAGGGAAAAGTACTACGATTACTTGTCCCTTATTTATTTTTCGGTTTATTGTGGATGTTGCCTATAAAGATTTTATTGAATATACCTTCATATAGAGATTATGATATTTCTGATATTTTATATAGATATGTGATTGGGTTTGATAACGGACATCTTTGGTTCTTGTATGCGTTGTTCACTATTTTTGTAATATTATATGCTTTCAATAGAGTGTTAATAAAACGAAAATGGGGGGGTGCTTTGATTTTGATATTATGTATGTTTTTGATGATAAAGGGAATAAATATAAATGTATTTAACGTATCATCTGCAGTAAAATATATGTTCTGGTTTCAGTTAGGATATGTAGTAAATAGCATGACAAAACAAAAATATAACATATTGATATTATCTGTAATATGTATAGTATTTTTATTTTTGGGACGGAACATGTATGTACTTTCATTATTGTTAGTTGCTTTTTTATATTATGTGATGCCTGACAAAGAATTTACATTGCTTACAGAAATAGATAAACATAGTTATGGCATATATCTTCTTCATTCACCCTTGATATATATTACATACACATTTATTCCGAATGAAAACCCATTGATTGTTGTCGGTGTCAATTTCTTCTTATGGGGATCTGTTGCGTATTTGCTGACAAAATTAATTAAATCAACTTCCCTGAATAGATATTTGGGAATATAAATATGTATAGATGGATAACAAATCTTCTTCAGAAAAAAACAAGATAATACTAAAGAATACTTTATTCATGTATGGCAGAATGCTTGTCATGCTGTTCATTTCTTTGTTTACAGCCAGAGTTGTATTTAACACATTAGGTGTAAACGATTATGGCACATACAATCTTGTGGCGGGTATAATTGTTTTCTTTACATTTTTAAATAACGGGTTGAGTGCTGCTACAAAACGATATATAACTGCAGAAATAGCCGAGGGAGACGAACGTTCGATAAGCCATGTATTTTACATATGCATATTGGCTCATCTTATTATTGCATTAATAATATTGGTTTTAGCTGAGACTGTTGGCCTGTGGGGCGTCAATTATATTCTTAATATTCCTGCGGATCGTATGTATGCGGCAAATTGGGTCTATCAGTTGTCCGTAATTTCTGCTGTTCTTGGTATCATACAGTCTCCATTTGGATCAATTATCGTTGCCTATGAAAAGATGAATATATATGCATATTTTACAATATTTGATGCGATAGCAAAATTATTTATCATATATATGGTCCGGGCCGTAGATGGTGATAAATTAATAATTTATGCCTTTCTTGTTTTTGGTGTTTCTATTGTGAATATGCTGTTATATAGAATATATACATATAGAGCATTTCCGGTATGTCGTCTTAATGAAAGAAAAGGAGATAAACCTTTGCTAAAAGAGATATTTAGTTTTATGAGTTGGAGTATAGCTGGTCAGGCTGCGGTGGTTGGGACAAATCAAGGTGTATCTGTTTTGGTAAATGTTTATTATAATGTTGCAGTCAATGCCGCAATGGGTGTTAGCAACTCCATTACAAATGTAATTAATGGTTTTATTACAAATTTCCAGGTCGCGTTCAATCCTCAGATAGTCAAAAGTTATGTGTCAAAAGATTATTCTTATCTACAAAGTCTTATAATACGTTCATCAAAGCTCTCAAGTTTTCTTGTAATAATATTTCTTGTGCCATTATTTTTTGAGGCAGGCAATGTCCTGACAATATGGTTGGGTAATTATCCTCAGTATTCTGTCGAATTTTGTATTTTGACATTATTGGCTATTTATTTTGAGGCGGTGTCTGCACCTTTATGGATGACAGTATATGCACAGAAAGATATAAAAACCTATCAGATTGCAATATCATCAGTTTATTCATTAAACTTTTTTGTTGGATGGATTGTTTTGTTCTTAGGTGCAGCGCCTTACTCGGTTATAACTGTCAGAATTTTTGTATTTATTGCATTGGCTGGAATCAGGCTATTTTATACAAAGAAATATTTTGACCAGTTTAATACAAAGAAGTGGCTTGTTGATGTTTTGTTAAAAAGTTTATTGATATTGTTAGTTTCCTCTATATTTACAGGAGTAATAATGCTTTTTATAGAGTGTCATAAGTTTATACATATTGTATTGACCACTTTAATATCATTATGTTTTACATTGCCAATGATATATTTTTTAGGATTGACATTAAATGAGCGTTATTTTATTAAACAGAAGGTGTTAAGTTTATTTTATAAAAGTAAATGATTTTATATTTTAAGTGATGAATTGTAAGGATAAAGTTTTTCAGTTAAGAAAAAATATAGAAGACGTATTAATTCCATTAATAGATAATGATTATATTTATTTAGATTTGCCATATCATGCAAATTTAGGTGATACTTTAATCTGGCAAGGTACATTAGATTTCTTAAAAAAAATAAATTATAAATGTTTGATGTCGACTTCTGCATATGGACGTGACTTTATAAAAGTAGCCAAACAACATCCAAAAGCAATAATATTACTTCATGGGGGTGGCAATTTTGGCGATGTGTGGTCTGGATCAAATGAATTTAGAAAAAATGTAATAAGAACATTGCCAAATCATAAGATAATTATATTGCCTCAAACAATTTATTATAAAGATGAAAATAATTTGGAATGTGATGCATTATTTTATTCTAAAAATACAAATGTGATAATATGTGCACGTGATAGAAAGTCGTTAAATATATTAGAAACAAAATTCCCTAATAATCAACATCTTTTATTACCAGATATGGCATTTTGTATGAACGTTGATGTCTATAGGAAGACTGTTAAAAGAAAAAATGCTATATTTATAAAACGTATGGATAAGGAATTGAGTAATAATAATACTATTTACGATATTGTGCCAAATGATGCAGATATTAGTGATTGGCCTACTATTGAAAATAATAAATTGAAATATAAATTTATTAATATAATTAATAGATATGCAAATGCAATAAAACGTCATTTTAAAATAAATTTATTTATAGATTTATACGATTTATATTGGCATTTAATTTTAAAAAATAAGCAATTATTCCAAGCCGTAGATTTCATTGATAAATATGAAAATATTTATACAACAAGAATGCATGCTGTTATTCTTGGTGTACTTCTTGAGAAATCAAATATTATAGCATTTGATAATAGTTATGGAAAAACATCTTCTTTTATCGAAAGTTGGTTAAGCGATGTGGATAATTTAAAGTTAATTAAATAATGGATGTATCTATAGTAATTCCTGTATATAATGTTGAAAAGTATATAGGTCCTTGTTTAGAGTCTGTAATACAACAAACTTATAAAGGTTCGATAGAATGTATAATTGTTGATGATTGTGGTACAGATAATAGTATTGATATTTGCAAGAATATAATATCAGAATATACAGGAACAATAAGATTTGTATTATGTTCTCATAAGTGTAATAGAGGCTTGTCTGCTGCTAGAAATACAGGACTGAAGATAGCTACTGGTGATTACATTTATTTTCTTGATTCTGATGATACAATAGTCCCTGAATGTATTGAATTATTAATGACTGTATCAAAAAAATATCCAGCAGCAGAATTGATACAGGGTGGGGGGAAGACTTCCAAAGGTGAATATCTTATGGATTTAGATAATAAAGTATTACCAGATTATACAGAAGATAAGGATTTTATTGTACAAGCATTGTTTAATATAAATATATTACCTGTGTCATCTTGGAACAAGTTAGTCAAAAGATCTTTTATATTAGAGCATTCTATTTTTTTTATAGAGGGTGTTATTCATGAAGATATGGGATGGAATTTTTTCCTTGCTAAATATTTAAAAAAAATGTCGATTTGTAAATATAATACATATAATTATTTGATTCGAGATGGAAGTATAATGAATAGTCATAGGCAAGAATTATCCACGTTATCTTGTATTAAAATGGCTAATATATTTCTTGATAATTTAGATGATTTTTTAAAAAAAAGACAATTGTCATATATATTTAGAATGTTAGAGGTACATTATGTATTTGCAATCTCAAAAGAAAAGGAAGATGAAGTTAAAATGATTCTTTTAAGGCTTATTGATATATTCTCTTTTAGAGAAAAGATATTATTAAATACTTTTTTATTACTACCTAAATTCGTTCTTAAAAGAAAATTTATATATACGTTTTATTATAAAGCGTTTTTATAAATAATTTTATATAAGGTTATAAGTAAAAGATATTTGTTATTTTTATAGCGTATGTAGTATTATGAATTGTATATAAGTTGATGATGTGAAATATAAATAGAACAAAAATAGGAATATTATATAAAAATATAATTACATAAAAAAGTTGTTGTGTTGGAAATTCGTCTTTATTGCTCCTGTTTATATTTTTTAATAAATATATACTTTATAAACTTATTTGCAGATAAGAATATTATTATAGTGGGGTATTATTTTATGAAGATTAATTCATTTATAAGGAATTTTATTTAATATGAAGTACACTTTTTTATTGCCAGCATATAAAAAAACGTTTTTAGAAGAAGCTATTAGAAGTATATTAAATCAAACATACACAGACTTTAAACTTATAATTAGTGATGATTGTTCTCCTGAAGATATATATTCTGTAGTAAAGATATTTAAGGAGGATAAGCGTCTATTTTATAGACGTAATAATAAAAATATAGGTGGAACTAGTTTGGTTGCACATTGGAACTTAATGCTAGATCTATGCGATACAGAATATTTTATATTAGCAAGTGATGATGATGTTTACACACCTGATTTTTTGGAAAAAATGAATGGACTTATAGAGAAGTATCCATCTGTCAATTTATTTCATTCCAGGGCACAATGTATCAATGAAAATGGAGAAATTTTTAAAATTGATTCTTTATACAAAGAGTTTGTTACACAATTAGAATATCTTGAGCAATTGGATTATTATAATCATATAGAGTGTATTGCGAACTACGTGTTCAGAACAGAATCTTTAAAGAAAATAGGTGGATTTGTTGATTTTCCATTAGCTTGGTCTTCAGATACGGCAACTTGTAATTTAATGGCAAAAAATGGAGTTGTAAATACTTCGGAGATACATTTTTGTTTCAGAATGTCTGGTTTAAATATATCATCTCAACCTGTTGGAGATAAAAGAATGTCTAGATTAAAATTCAAGGCATTTTGTGAGTATGATAAATTAATGCAGGATGTCTTAAAAGGAATAAAGCCGGGTGATTCTCTTTTGGAGATGACAACTTATAATAGAGTGTGTGAAAATCATAAGAAAAGAATGTCTGGATTGATAGCATGGCAATCAGTGAATTTACCTCTGCCTGAATTTCTATCTTATATAAATCAATATAAAAAAATAGGCTATATAGATAGTCTTTTTATAACAATAAAGAAATGGTTAGTCGCAAAATTGAAATAACATTGGCATTGATTATGAAATTAAAATTATGGTTTTATAATCATTTTAAGCATATAAATATACAATGTGGAAAAAATTGCAATATCAAGAATCTTCATTTATCAAGTTGTGGGAAAAATAATTCTCTAATAATGGAAGATGGAGTTGTTTTGAAGGATGTTACAATAAAGGTATTCGGTAATAATAATGTTATTTTAATCGGAAAGGGAAATTACTTTCATAATATCAATTTTGCAATTGAAGATGACAATAATAAAATAAAGATAGGTAATAATGTTTATATTGGAGAAAAAAGCTTGTTGGCTGCTTTAGAAGGTACTAATATTACAATAGGTTCTGATTGTATGATAGCTGGACCATGTGAATTGAGAACTTCAGATAGTCATAGCTTATTGGATCTTAATGGTAATCGGTTAAATACAGCAAAAGACATAAATATTGGTAACCACGTATGGGTAGGAACAGAATGTCTTATACTAAAAGTTGCAAATATTCCTTCAGATTGTGTGATTGCAGCAAAGTCTCTTGTTTGTAAAACTAATATAAAGTGGATAAGTTTTGCTGTCTATGGAGGTAATCCTGCGAAACTCATAAAAAGTAATATAAATTGGAATAAAGAACGTATATAATATGGATATCTCGTTATGTCATGACGATAATTATGCACCATATAGTACTGTGGTGATGGCTTCTGTTATTGATCATAATATGGAAGAAAATATAACATTCCATATTCTACATACGAATTTAACAGAACAGAGATGTAAGAAGATAAAGGCCTGGATTGAACAATATAAGAACAAATATGTAAGATTTTATCAAATGAGGAAAGATAATTTTATGGATTTTCCAATAGATAAAAATACATATTTGGATTACGGGGCTTATATTCGTTTGTTTCTTGGTGAGTGTCTCGTTGACATAGAAAAAGTATTGTATTTAGATTGTGATGTTATAGTAAATGCCTCACTACATGATTTATGGAAGATAGATATTGAAAACTATGCAGTTGCAGGGATTAGAGATCGTATAAATGATTATATCCGTGTTTATAATAGACTTCATTATCCAATGACTGATGGATATATTAATTCTGGAGTTATGCTTATCAATTTAAGGAAATGGAGAGACGATAATTTCTTTAATAAAGCACGTATGATGGCAAAAAAGAATCCAGAAATATTAATGAACCATGATCAGGATCTTATTAATATGATATATCATGGACAGATAAAGATGTTACCATTTAAATATAACCTGCTTGAATATTACTTATATACAGAAGATTGGCTATATTTGGACAGAAAGTATTATTCGGAGATAATAGAGGCTTGCAAGTCTCCTGCGATTATTCATTTCTGTATGCCGCAAAAGCCTTGGCATTATGAATGTATAAATCCGTATAAAGAGTTGTATTATAAGTATAGAGCGATGACACCGTGGCCGGAATTAAAGTTGACTCATAAGGTGCAGCATCTTTCAAAAAAACAAAAGGTAAAACTTTTTTTAGAGAAAATGGGCTTATATAAGGTGGAACGTAAAACGACTTTACGTAAAGATATAAATGTAATAGAGGAACTGAATAATGTATTATTCTAAAAATTAATAGAATTGTATAAATATGGGTAATCCTTATATATCAATAATTGTTCCTGTATATAAAGTAGAAAAATACATCAGGGAATGCATCGAAAGTATCGTCTGTCAGGAAGGAGAATGGGAGCTGATACTTGTGGATGATGGCAGTCCGGACGGTTGTCCCGCAATATGTGATGAGTATGCAGTGAAAGATGAGCGTGTGCGCGTGATACATAAAGAAAATGGTGGAGTGTCTACAGCGCGAAATGCAGGATTGGATGTCGCCAATGGAGACTGGATATGGTTTGTGGATGGAGATGATTATATAAAAGAGAATTCAATACGACAGATTTTATCGTATATAAATAAATGTAGAGATTGTGACCTGATACAAATGGGTATGCAGTACTTTACAGATGGTGAGTATAATAAGTCTGTCTCTGTAAAAGAATATTTAAATAAGGGCAAGAGTGATTTATTGTTACATAATGTCTGTTTTCATAATCCACGAATGTTATTTAAAAGATCGTTAATAGAAGAAAATAAGATAAAGTTCACATCTGGAGTCAGAGTTGCAGAGGATCAGGAATTTCAGCTTAAATGTATGATGAAATCTATCTATCCGATACAGATTCCTATAGATTCATATGTTTACAGGCAACGCTTAGGTTCAGCAACACATGATGCAAATACAGAAAAACGAATTGTTGATGACACATTAATTGTGTTGAATAATCTTTACAATTATATTTTATCAAATAATATATCTCCCGAAGACTGGTTACAGAACAGATTGCTGATTATGGTAAGGAGTCTACTATATGCGGCATCAAATGTCAGGAATTTAGATAAAAAGCATATTAAAAATGAGTTACGTATATTAATCTCAAAATATAGGAATGCTGGCTTTAATTGTTTTAAGACGCCTAAGATATATATTGCAATTTTTAATCTCACTTTATATTTCTTATTGAACAAGATTTATTTAAAAATTAAGGGATTGAATTAAAGTATGATACCAAAACTTATACATTACTCATGGTTCAGTGGCGATCCTTATCCGGATTTTCTGAAAGAATGCATGGAAACATGGAAGAAAGTGTTGCCGGACTATGATTTCATGTTATGGGATGCAAAGAAACTGGCTGAGTGTAATAATTTGTTTGCCAATGAAGCTGTGAGTGTTAGGAAGTGGGCGTTTGCCGCAGACTTCGTAAGACTGTATGCCGTATATCATTATGGCGGAATTTGGCTTGATACGGATATTGACATGTTCAAATCGTTTGATCCATTCTTGAATGACGGAATGTTTATCGGACGAGAGTATTATGTTCATCATGCGCAAGGAAAGGAAGATTTTACAGCGTTGACATCTCACTGTTTTGGTGCAGAGAAGGAGCATCCTTTTATAAAGGAATGCCTGGAGTATTATGAGCATCGGCATTTCATTCGTTCACATAATGAGAATCTGCCACAGGAGTTGCGGTATGACATGACAATCATTCCCATCGTACAGATGCGATTGGCGGAGAATTATGGATTTGACTCGCGTAATAGTGTGAACAGGTTGCAGGTGTTGAGTAATGGTGTGCATGTGTATCCTTATCAGTGGTTCGATCAGCCGGGATATACATCTATGAAAGATGTTGTCTGTATACACCGTGTGGCGCAAAGTTGGAATCCTAAAGCCAAGGGATTGACATTACGGGATATTACAAATCCAAAGAAAAAGACTTTGGGCTATAGAAAGATGGTGTTGCAGAGGAAAATTGCGGATTTTATTTTGAAACTATGACGAATATTCTTATGCATCTTGTGTGTCTCCCACATATAGTGTGTTTCGTTTATTATAGAAGAACAATACCAGAGATAAACGAAGACCTTGGTAGCTTCGCGGGAGACGCTACAATAGGCAATTTTGTCTTACAGTTGAAGAAGAAGGAATACCGTAATGTTTTTTATTACAGACTGCCTTTTGTTGTAAGACATATTTTGAATTTCTTTTCACGACGTGAAAGAACATGCTATATTCATACCGGAAATATAGGTGTGGCTTAAGAGTGGAACACGGCTTTTCCTCAATAATCGTTGCAGAAAAGATCGGTAAGAATTTCTGTTTCAATCAGAATGTGACAGTGGAATGGGGAAAGGCAGGAAGGCCAGTAATAGGTGACAATGTGAGGATATATACGGGAGCTGTGGTTGCCGGAGCAATCAGAATTGGAAACAACGTTACGATTAGTGCCAATAGTCTGGTCACGACAGACATTCCTGATAATTCCTTTGTAAAAGGGAATCCTTGTATGATATATGAAAAATGATTTTATAGTAGTATTTAGATAATATTTTGCAATGAGTATATTATATATCTTAAAACATAATCCATGGGGAATTGGTGGCGGCTGTTATGCGTGCCGTAATTATCTGGAACTTTTCTCGGAGATATTCAAGGACGCACATTTTGACGTACTTATATGTGAGGAATATCTGAAAGGTGCAAGACTGACGGATTATGCAAATTGCAAATTTATCCCTGTCGCTCCACGTACTAAATTTGGAAAATATATGTCGCCAATAACTGGCGTCATGCACAGGCATAGCGGAGTCGCAATACGGATGATTTCAGAGAATGATTATGATTACTGCATATTTGATCATAACAGTATTGCAGGGACGCTTGTGGATGTGTGCCGGAAGAAAAATATAAAAACAATAGTGCTGAATCACAACTGTGAACAGGAATATTTTCGTGATAATAACAGTCGTATAAAGAATATGCTGTTGTTGCCTGTAGTGAGAAAGAATGAACGGCATTCTTATAATGAATGCGATTATAACATATTTCTTACGGAAGAGGATGAAATTTCATTCAGAGAATTGTATGGTAACTCTAAAACAAAATGCATAGTAGGAGGTTGTTTCCTGCGGAAAGGTGAAAATATAGATTTAGATGATAATGGATACTTTGATAAGGAGAATCCTAAGATTGTGATAAGTGGTACCATGGGGAATGTCCAGAACCTTGATGGGATAAATTATTTCCTCGATGAACTGTACAGATATGTTCCTGAGAATATTAATGTTGTGCTTACAGGGCGTAATCCTACAGAAGAGCTAAAAGAAAAGGTCGCGAAATATAATAATGTTACGATTATAGAAAATCCGGAAAATATATTGGATATTGTCGGACAATGTGATATCTTTGTATGTCCTACACGTCTTGGCGGAGGAATGAAGTTGAGAGTGATTGACGGATTGAGATGCGGACTACCGGTCATAGCACATAAAGTGTCAGCAAGAGGATATACGCATTTCATTGAAAATGGTATGATGAGACAGTTTGAATCTTCAGAAGAGTTTAAGAATTGTCTGGGAGTGATTGTTGAAAATATAAAGTCAGAGAAAACAGATAGAAACAAGATAAAGAAAGAGGCAGAGATGTTTTTCTGTTTTGATTCAGCAATAGAAAGAATGAATAAAATGATAATAGAATAAAATGGGTGCTACAAATATATTTGCATATGTGAAGTATAATTGGTTTGAGTTATTGATAACATTCTGTCTTTTCAGTAATTTGTATCCATATACATTCCCATCCTATATATATTATATAGGTATATTGCTTATTATGTTTAAGATGACACGTTATCAGGTTCGCTTTGTAAGAAAGAATGTGATATATGTGTTCTTTATAATGGCGATATGGTTATCGACAATTATTAATGCTGTATATGACGTACGTCCGATATTATACACTTTGATATTGGTGATAGCGGCTCCTTTCATAACAGGAGTAAAATGGCATCTATATAAAAAGAAACTGTTACATAATATCTTCATCGGTTTCGCATGTACTGTCGTGGTAAGTCTTGTCGCGAAATTTCAGGGCGTGAATTATCAGGTGACAAAGAGACTTGGTGAGAGTATGATGCTATACGGAGGTGTGGACGAGTTTTCCGGATATGCAAAGTTTCCTATGTGGAACAGTGCTGCCGCAGCTGTTAGTATGCTGTATTTCGCGTATCTGTTGTTTAGGGAAGGTGAGAAGAAAATGTGGACAAGAATATTTTATATAGTGATGTTCCTGGCTTCAATGTATGTTTGTATTATTTCTGCTTCACGTTCGGCATTCGGTCTTGCAGTGATATTGTCTGTCGCTTTATTGAAATGGTTATCACCGAATTTTGGAAAACTGACAAAGTATGTTGTGATATTCGGAGTGATTGGCGTACTGTCATTTCCATTTTTCATGGATAGTGCTCAGCGTATGTTGAAGAAACAAGAAACTCAGAAAGAGACAGGAGTTACATCGCGAGATGTACTTTGGGCACAGCGTATGTCAGAGTTTGAGTCTTCTCCTATTTACGGCGTTGGATTTGCCGTACATGGTATAGACGAAAATCAGATTGTGGGACGTGATGAATCCGGATCGAGTTGGCTTGCCATATTGGCTCAGACGGGAATAATTGGTTTTGTGATTGCTCTGATATTATGGTGCAAGACATTTACTAGATTGAGAAATATAAGGTATGATAGTGAGAATGTACTGATATATGCATTATTCTTATTCTTTACTGTACATTCCATTTTGGAAGGTTATATGTTTCAAGGTGGATGGTATATGTGCGTCATATGTTGGTTGACGGTAGCTGTCGTGACCGAGGCAAAGATGTACAGAAAGTATCTGGCATGATATTTTGTGTATGAAAAAGAAGAGATTTGTTTTACTCATCTTATTTTTGGTGTTTGTTGTTGGTGAGCTGGTGTTACGTTTCGCTTTCGGCTTCTGTGATGCGCTGCTCTATCGTGAAAGTGACAAATATGAATATATAGCACAGCCCAATCAGAACAGACATAGGTTTGGGGCACACATACATTGTAATTCTTATTCGCAACGCAACGGTGAACCGGATTCAACAAAGGTAAGGGTGTTGGGACTTGGCGATTCTGTGATATTCGGTGGTACGTGGATGGATCAAGATTCGCTTGCCTCGACATTGTTCTCCGAGGAGACGGGTATGCAGATGCTGAATATATCAGCCGGCAGCTGGGGACCGGACAATTGTGCCGCTTACCTGAAGGAGAATGGAACTTTCGGTGCCAGTGCGATGATTTTGGTGTGTAGCAGCCATGATGCATTCGACGTGATGACACATGTTCCGGTGGTTGGTGTTGTGCCGACATATCCCGACAGACAGTATAAACTGGCGTGGGCAGAGCTTATCGACAGATATATTGTGCCGAGAATAAGGATGATGTTTTGGAGAACAAAGGTGAAGCTTGATCCCGACCAACAGGTGGTTAAGAATATTGAATTCAAGAATACTGTGAGACAGAAGTCTGTTTTGTTTGACAAAGGTTTTGACCAGTTGCTGGAGATTGCACGGGAGAAAAATATTCCGATGGTTATTTATCTCCATGCTGAGCAGGACGAGGTAAAGGCCGGAAGTTATAACGAGATGGGGCAGATGATAATAAAATGGGCTGCGGCTCATGGGGTGAGACTTGTGGAAGGACTGAAAGCCGGAGAGAAGGAGAATATGTATCATGACAAGATTCATTTTAACGAGGTGGGACAGAGATTTTTGGCAACGCAGTTGGTGTATATAATAAATAAAATAATATGATATTATCTTTTTTAATAACAGGAGATTTTTGTCCATGTTTGAATGATTTGGATAAAGATTCATTTTCTAATATAAAGGACATCTTGATTGGACATGATTTGATTGTTTCAAACCTAGAGTGTGCAATTAAAAAAGGAAATGAAAAGCCGATAATAAAAGAAGGTCCTTCTTTAGCCTGTAATGTAGAACAGCTGAAATATCTGGTTAATATAGGTAAAACATTATTCACTCTTGCTAATAATCATGTTATGGATTATGGCAATCAGGGAATATATAATATATTTGAGGCTAGTAAAACTATGAATGTGAGTTTTGTGGGAGCCGGTAATAATATTAGTGAAGCAAGAAAGCCTTTTTATTTTGAAAAGAATAACTTTAGAGTCGCTTTTATTAATTGTTGTGAACATGAGTTCTCTATAGCTGATGAAAATACACCTGGAGCCAATCCTATGGATATTATAAGCATATATAATCAGATTCAAGAAGCCAAAAAAGAAGCTTCAATCATTATTGTCATAGCACATGGTGGACATGAATATTATCAATTACCGAGTCAAAGAATACAGGAGACTTATCGTTTCTTTATTGATGCTGGTGCGAATGCAGTTATAGGACATCATCCTCATTGTATAAGTGGAATGGAAATTTATAAAGAAGGTATGATTTATTATAGTTTAGGAAATTTCTATTTCAATAACCACAATAAAGATAAAAATATATGGAATGAGGGTTTTTGTGTAGAGCTAAAGATAGATACGGATATTAAAAAAATAATATCACATAATATAATTCCATATACCCAGTGTCTAAATAACAATAAGATAATAAAACTCTCAGAAAGTGCTTATGATGATTTTAACAAAAAATATGTACGACTAAATAAGATAATCGCAAATAAAGATATTCTAAACAAAAAAAATAAAGAATATTTTAAAAGTCAAGAAAGAAAAGCCATATCAAGAATATTGCCATACACAAACAGATATTTAGTCGCTTTATATAAGAGAGGCTTACTTCCTTCATTTTTGACAAAAAAGAATATTGCAACAAGGTTGAATGCTGTTAGATGTGAGGCTCATAGAGATATTTTGATTTCTGTATTATCTAATAAACTAATTAATTAATATGAATTTTAGGAATTTTGTTTTCTGGTCGAAGAATGTGATTTTTAGGAAAGATGCCATAAATCAATATAAAGACTCAATAGAGAACCAATATAAGACTATAAAGGAAATCGAAGAAATAAATTGGGCAAAAAGGAAATATATGGTCAAATATGCCTATGAAAATATTCCCTTTTACAAGAAGTTTTATGATGATTGTGGATTCTCTCCTGAATCTCTCAAAAATGAGCAAGATTGGGAAAATGTACCAATTTTAAAAAAAGAATATGTAAGAAAATATAACGAAACATTAATTAATAAAAATTTAAATAGAAGATTTTTTACAAAAAGTACAACAGGTGGAACAACAGGTATGCCACTTAAAATTTATTATGATAATAGATTCAAATATGAAATTCTTACTTGGCGTGCTTTAAATTGGTGGCATGTTTCTCCTGCAGATAATGTTGGAATTTTACATAGAAGAGTTGGAATTTCCTCTATAAAGACGTTTAAAAACAGGATGTTATGGTGGCCGACTCATCGTGCTTATTTGAATGCGACATCAATCAATGATGAAGAGATAGAAGCTTTTGTGAAAAGTATAAAAGCACACAAGACTGTCTGGTTGCAAGGTTATGTCGGCGCACTGGAAAGAGTTGCTGATTATGTGATAAATAATAATATCGTAATCAACTCGCTTAAGCTTGTTTGGTCCACATCTGCGCCATTATATTTAAATGTAAGGATTAAAATGGAAAAAGCATTCAACTGTAAGATAATGGATCAGTATGGTTCCAATGAGATCCTGAATATTGCATTACAATGTCCGAAAAGCGAACACTTGCATATAAATTATGACTATGTACACGTTGAAACAATAGATGAAAACAATAAAATTGTAAGGGAAAAGGAAGGTAACATATTGGTAACGAATTTGACCAGTTTTGTTTTCCCTTTAATCAGATATGAATTGGGAGATAAAGGATGTATTTTGAATGAAAAATGTTCGTGTGGAGTCAATTTGCCCTTGATGAAGACGGTTAAAGGACGTATATCAGATTCTTTATATACTCCTAGCGGATTGTATATCGATGGAAATTATTTAAATTCAGTCTTTGATCTTTATTACGATTATATAGATAAGTTTCAGATAGTTCAGAAGAAGGATTATTCAATAAAGGTATATGTGGTAAAGAAGAATGTCTCTGGTGTGGAGGATGTTTTAAATAAAATAAAAACTCGTTTGATATCGGATGTTCGCAATGAAGTTGATGTAAATATAGAAGTTGTAGATAATATAAAAGACGAAAAAGGTAAGATTCGATATATAATTAATGAATTGGATTTGAAAAAATGAAAATAGCAATTTTACAACCTACAATACCTTTCTATCGGGAGGATTTTTTTAATAATCTAAAAAAAATATTGTCTGTAGATATTTACACCTACAAGAAATCAGATATTGTCAGAAAAGAACATACGAAGATCAGTAGTATTAAACATATTGAAGTCTCAAATTTGTATTGGAAGACATTCTTACTGTACAATCCATTTCCTTTTTTATCAAAAAAGAATCATTATGATATTCTTGTTTTAATGTTAAACAAGACTCATATTACTACGTGGATATTATTGCTTACAAAGTTCCTACACAGAAAAAAGATAATCGTATGGGGACAGGGTATTTCTGTAAAGAGATATCTAAAAGAGGAAAATAAGCCGGACATATTATTAAAAATGCAAATGAAACTTGCAGATGGCGTCTGGTTATATATGGATAAAGAATACAAGCAATGGAAAAATATTCTGAAGAGTAAACCAATTGTTGCTTTGAATAATACTATAACCGGTATAAATGAAATTCTAAAATATAAAGGAAACAAAAATTATTTTAAAAATAAGTATAAAATAAAAGAGAATGTGATATTCATATTTTGTGCTCGTTTTGAATCCTCTTATAGGAGAACAGACTTATTATTGGAGATAATAAAACGTTTGGATAGTAATAAATATGGTTTCATAATTATCGGAGATGGGAAAAACAAACCGGATTTCACTCCATATAATAATGTATATGATTTTGGAACCGTTTATGATGTAACGAAAAAACAAGAGTTGTTTACAGTTGCTGACTTATACTTACAACCAGGGTGGGTTGGTCTATCTGTTGTTGAAGCGATGGCTTATGGACTTCCGATTTGTACGTTTATACGTTCTGAGGAAACAAAGCAATGTGTAGAATATTCTTATATAGTCGATGGTGTTAATGGACTAATATTTAGAAATATAGAAGATTGTATCTATAGGATTTCAAGTCTGAGTATTGAGGCTATATTGAATATGGGAAAAGAATCTTTTAAGAAAGCATCGATGCTTACTCCTGAGAAAATGTCAGAAAATGCCATTAGTGTTATAAGAGAAATAATGAAATAATCATATTTTCTTAAGATAATGAGAGTATTACATATAGGAACTTTAGATGTGAACGCAGGCGGTCCTGCAATGAGCACATATTATACTTTAGATGGACTACAGCAGCAAGGTGTTGATGCGGAGATAATAATGTATCCTCTATCTTCAACCGGAAAACTGAGAGGAGAAAATGTTCCAACTCACTATGCACGTGCTCCTTGGAAAGGAAAAATGGCATATTCGCCTACTTTAAAAAAAGAAATAAATGCATTAGGTGAATATGACATATATCATGCACAAGGAGTCTGGCAGTATCCGACTTATGCTATTGTTGATGTGGCAAGAAGGAAAGGAAAGCCTTATTTGATTACTCCTAGAGGAATGTTATATCCTCAAGATATAAAGAAATCCAATAAAATATTTAAAGATTTATCTTTAAAATTAAGACTATTAAGAGATTTGAATAGGGCTGCTTGTGTACATGTTACTTGTGAAGAAGAAATGAAATATTGTAGGGATTTGGGTATAACATCTCCTATCGCAATCATACCAAATCCAGTGGAAATCAGAGAGTACAAAGAGCAAAAGCATGATAACATTTTTAGATTGGGTTATTTAGGACGATTATCACCAAGAAAGAATGTGGAAAGTTTAATATATGCTTTTTCTGAATTAAAAGATGAAGTAAGTAATGCTGAATTGCTTATAATAGGAGGAGGAGATGAAAATTATGCACAATTTCTGAGAAATGAGGTCGAACGGTTGAATCTCCATAATGTGAAGTTTACTGGTTTCCTTTCCGGCAAAGAGAAAGATATTGCCATTGCTTCTATTTCTGTTCTGGCAATGCCTAGTGAATTCGAGAATCTTGGTAATGTCGTATTGGAGGGTTTGGTTCGAGGTATTCCCTGTATCGCAACAAAAGGAGCTCCATGGAAGGAACTGGCGACTTATAACTGTGGTTGGTGGGTCGATTTTAATCAAAAGGCAATAACAGATGCAATAAAAACGGCCATTAGAGTGCCGGCTGACGAGCTGAGATCTATGGGTGAGAGAGGATGTAATCTGGTGAATAAGAACTATTCAATAGAAACGATTGCAAAAAAAATGAAGAGACTTTATTCTTGTATATTAGATAATACTATTGATAAATTGGATTTTTGTTATATGTAGATATGGTTTGTGTAAATTTAGCTTCATTCTCTCCAAAGGGTTTTGATAAAAGAGCTGGCATCCTGAAACAAACCTTATGGTTTTTTATGAGTGTGCTGTTCGTGCGTGCTTCATGGAATCCTTTTATGGGAATAAAAATTTTTCTGCTCCGTGCCTTTGGTGCAAAAATAGGTAAAGGACTTGTAATAAAGAATAACGTCACGGTGAAGTTTCCTTGGAAACTGACCGTGGGCGACAACTGCTGGCTCGGTGAGCATTGTTGGATAGATAATCTGGACTATGTGGTGATTGGAAGCAATGTCTGCATATCACAGGGGGCAATGCTTCTTACCGGCAATCATGATTATACTGTGGCGTCGATGCCTTATCGTAATGCGCCGATACGAATAGAGGACGGTGCATGGATAGGAGCGCAGGCTACGGTGTGTCCCGGGGTTACGGCTCACGTGCAGTCGATACTGACTGTAGGTAGTGTGGCAACAAAGGATATGGACGAAAACTGTATTTATCAGGGCAATCCTGCTGTGTGTATAAGGAAAAGAATTATAAAGGAATAACATTAGTTTTATCTTGTTATGAAAATTTCTATAATCACTTCATGTTTTAATCGTAATGCCACAATACGCGGAGCTATAGAGAGCGTGCTGGCACAGGATTATGACAATCTGGAGTATATTGTTGTGGACGGTGCTTCGACGGACGGGTCGCTGGACGTGATAAACGAGTACAGCGGACGTATAGGCAGGATAATAAGCGAACCGGACCACGGAATGTATGAGGCAATAAACAAAGGCATACGTATGGCGACTGGCGACGTGATAGGTCTTGTGCACTCGGACGATTTCGTTTATGACGAGCACGTCGTGTCTGACGTCATGGCGGTGTTCGAACGGACGGGAGCGGATTTCGTGTATGCCGACGGTATTTATGTAGATGAGAATAATATAAATAAGGTGGTGCGCAACTGGATTGGCGGACGCTATGCTAAATGGAAGGTGCGCCATGGATGGTTGCCGTTGCACCCTACGTGTTATATAAGACGTGACGTGATGATGCGTCTCGGACTTTATGATGAGAGTTATAAGATTGCGGCTGACACCGATCTGTTGGTGAGATATCTGTTGGAGAATGATCTGAAGGTGGAATATATGAGGCGTTATGTGGTGAGGATGCGTATGGGCGGACTCAGCACCGACAACGCTAAAAGAAAGAAGATGTGGAACGAGGACATAAGGGTTTATTCGTCGCATCATTTCAGATGTCCGCAGCTGACAAAGATGGAAAAGATGTTGTGGAAGGTTCCGCAGTTCATATCGGCAAAATGGAAGTAACGGGGATTTTCTTCGAACTGTTGCAGGTGGCTGTGGGCACACGCCGAAGACTTTCGTCTGTACCGACAGACGGAGGAGTGGCAGGCGGTGTTTGACATGGCTGTGCGCCAGGCGCTGATTGGTGTGTGTGCCGACGGCATAGATGCGCTGGACAATGAACAGAGACCTCCGCGGACGGTGGCCATGCGCTGGGCAATGACGGTGGTGCAGATAGAGAAGATGAGCCGAAGGCAGAACATGCAGGCGGTGGATGTGCAGTGCCGGTTTGCCAAGGAGGGCTTCCGCTCGTGCATATTCAAGGGCGTGGGCGTGGCTGCTGCTTATTATCCGAATCCGTTGAGACGGCAGGGCGGCGACATAGATATATGGCTCGAAGGTGGCCGCAGGCGCATAGTTGAGTATGTGCGCAGCTTGTCGCCACGCGAGACGGTGAGCTATCATCACATAGACTTCAAAGCGGTGAAGGATCCTGCGATAGAAGTACATTTCTTCCCTACGTTCCTGCTTAATCCGTGGCGCAACATGCGGATGATGAATTACTGGAAACGGGAGGCTCCGCGACAGATGACCAACAGGGTGGAGCTACCGGAGGGTTTGGGAGTGATAACGGCACCGACGGACGATGTGAATGTCATTGCGCTGCTCGGACACATAATGCATCATTTCCTGGAGGAAGGTGTGGGGATGAGGCAGATAGTGGATTATTATTATCTGCTGACGCGCGGTTGCCGTGAGCTTGACCGTGAGGCGACAAAACGACTGCTGTGTGATTTCCACATGACGAAGTTTGCCGGGGCTGTGATGTATGTGTTAAGGGAGGTGCTCGGTATGGATGGCAGGTTCATGATTACCGAACCGGATGCGAAGGCCGGCAGAATGTTGCTGGACAACATAATGAAAGGCGGAAACTTCGGTAAGTATAACGAGGACATAAAAACAATACATCAAGCGGGAGGACCGCTGGACAGGTTCATACGTCGCGAGCGTTATAATATGAGACTCTTGCGCAATTATACGGAAGAATATTTCTCGGAGATTGCTTATCGGGTGTTCTACTTCTTTTATCGTAAGTATTGGAACGAATGGCGGTTGCGTAACATCAAAGACGGCGCGGCCGGAGGAAAGGAATAATGATGAGAAAGATTGATGTAAAGGCTATCGCTCCCGTATCCACCTCGCACGGTTGTGGTATGAAGCGGGTGCTGGTGAAGAACGGTGACGTGGCTTCGCCTATAACGCAGATAGCGGTGACGGCGTTTGTCGAAGGGGAGAAGGCTGAGAGACACAGCCATGCGACGATGGACGAGTTTTTCCTTATAAGGAGCGGACGCATGAGCATAACCGTGGGTGACGAGACAGAGGTGTTCGGCGCTGACGAGTTCGTGAGCGTGCCTGCGGGAGTGGAGCATGAGATGGAGGCGGTGACCGAATGTGAGATTCTTACTATCGGTTGCGCCACAGAATAAATGAATGGAAATTACAAATTAAAAACATATTGAATTTATGGAAAGAAAAGTAGCGTTGATAACAGGTATCACAGGGCAGGACGGCTCGTTCCTCGCTGAGTTCTTACTGGACAAGGGGTATGATGTGCACGGCACCATCCGCCGCTCGTCTGTGGATTTTCGTGAGCGTATAGCCCATCTTGAGGGACGTCCGCATTTCCATCTGCACTATGCCGACCTGAGCGATTCGATGAGCATGATTCAGGTTGTAGGCAGAGTGAGACCTACTGAGATATACAACCTTGCCGCGCAGAGCCATGTGCAGGTGAGCTTCGACTCGCCTGAGTTCACGGCTGATGTCGACGCCACGGGCGTGCTCCGTGTGCTTGAGGCTGTGCGCCAGTGCGGGCTTGCAGACAGTTGCCGCATCTATCAGGCGTCCACATCCGAACTTTACGGCAAGGTGGAGGAGGTTCCGCAGAACGAGAACACTCCGTTCCATCCTTACAGTCCGTATGCCGTTGCAAAGCTGTACGGTTTCTGGATTGTGAAGGAGTATCGCGAGGCTTACAACATGTACTGCTGCTCCGGCATACTGTTCAACCATGAGAGTGAGCGTCGCGGAGAGACATTCGTCACACGAAAGATCACACTTGCCGCAGCGCGCATCGCGCAGGGTAAGCAGGACAAGCTGTATCTTGGAAACCTCTCTTCGTTGCGCGACTGGGGTTATGCCAAGGATTATGTGGAGTGTATGTGGCTCATCCTTCAGCAGGATAAGCCGGAGGACTTTGTCATCGCCACCGGTGTGCAGCACTCCGTACGCGAGTTCTGTTATCTCGCGTTCAAGCATGTTGGCATAGAGCTCGAGTTTGTAGGCGAGGGTGAGGACGAGAAAGGCATCGACAAGGCTACCGGACGTGTGCTCGTGGAGGTGTCGAAAGACTTCTATCGTCCTACTGATGTCGTCAATCTGTGGGGCGACCCGTCCAAGGCAAAGAAGGAACTGGGCTGGAACCCGTCGAAGACCACCTTCGAGCAGCTTGTAAAGATTATGGTGGATGCCGACATGGCAAAGGTGGCTGTGGAGCGTGCCGGCGAACAGGTGAAGACAAACCTTGCCGAGTATCTGGAGAAAGGTATTGTGAAATAAGTGGATGTCCTAAATTAATTGTCGTCATATTGTGTGCCCTTGAGCGCACAGGATGACGGCAAAGATATGGATAATGTCTGATTAATTTCATAATATCGATTGATATTGAACAGCTACTTGACGTTTTTACAATTATATAATAAGATGTTGGATAAAAACAGTAAGATTTATGTAGCCGGACATCATGGTCTGGTGGGCTCTGCCATATGGAACAATCTCATGGGCAGAGGGTATACCAATCTTGTAGGAAAATCGCATAAGGAGCTCGACCTGCTCGATCCGCTCGCAGTAAAACGTTTCTTCGACGAGGAGCAGCCCGACGCCGTTGTGCTGGCGGCTGCCCATGTAGGCGGCATAATGGCAAATCTCAACTATCGCGCAGACTTCATCTATCAGAACCTGCAGATACAGCAGAATGTCATAGGCGAGAGCTACCGTCACGGGGTGAAGAAGCTTCTCTTCCTCGGCAGCACATGCATCTATCCGCGCATGGCTCCGCAGCCGATGAAGGAGGAGGCGTTGCTCACCTCCGAACTGGAATACACCAACGAGCCTTACGCCATAGCAAAGATTGCCGGTCTGAAGATGTGTGAGAGTTTCTCGCTGCAGTATGGCTGCAATTACATAGCAGTGATGCCGACCAACCTATATGGTCCTAACGACAACTTCCATCTGGAGAACAGTCATGTGCTCCCTGCCATGATACGCAAGGTGTATCTTGCAAAATGCCTCAACGAGGGCAACTGGGATGCTGTGCGTAAGGACATCAGCCTGCGTCCGGTAGAGGGAGTGGACGGCAGCCGTTCAGATGATGAGATTCTTGCCACGCTTGCCAAATACGGCATAACGCCTGAGGCTGTGACTCTTTGGGGCACCGGCAGTCCGATGCGTGAGTTCCTTTGGAGTGAGGAGATGGCGGACGCCAGTGTGCACGTGCTTCTGAATGTTGACTTCAAGGATACATACAAGCCCGGTGACAAGGAGATACGCAACTGCCACATCAATGTGGGAACCGGTAAGGAACTGTCCATACGTGAGGTGGCAGAGAAGGTCGTGGCGGAAATCGGCTTCCATGGTGAACTGCGTTGGGATGCTTCCAAACCTGACGGCACTCCGCGCAAGCTTACTGATGTCACCAAGCTCCACAACCTCGGATGGCATCATAAGGTGGAGATAGACGAAGGCATCCACCGGTTATACGAATGGTATCAGAAAGGCATATGCATCAATCATAAGAACTCCTGATATTTTCGTCTCACGACAATATCGTTATGTTTCCGCATCCCGCGCGCATCTGCCGTCCGGGATGCGGATTTTTTTTTGTTCTATAAGCCAGATGAACAGAGCCGAAGACTGCTCCAGGCTTGTCATGGCGAGAAGGTGCCCAAAAGAGAATCCTTACCTTTACTTCTCCTTATCACAGAACACCATTAACAGGTCTGTGGAATAAAACATTTTTTCGGGAAGCTCATCCTTGCTGCCTTCATATTTATAGAAATGTGTATAAATCTCCGGGCTTACATAATCAAGTGTGTTGTACGTAAAGCCGTCGGAGACAAATGGATGGTCTTTGGCATGTTCTTTTCCGTATTGTGCCATCAGTTCTCTCAGGCTTCTGACGAGCTTGCTTTTAAGGCATACTTTTGAGAATACGGAATGGATGCCTGTCCCTTTTTTGCCCGTTTTCCTATCATACTGCCGACAAATGTCCACGCTCCCGTCCCCGAAATCCAACGTGTTTATCTTCACTATAAGTTCCTTGTATATGCCATACCTCTTTGAGATGTCGTCCATGACACACTTCAGTCCGCTCATCATGTCCTCTAAGGACATGTAGCAGCCGAGGGTCTCAAGATTCTCGTCCTTGCAGTCTATTCGTATAGAATGAGCCAGACCGTCCTCGTCGGCTGTATATACCTCAATCGTATTGCCTGTCTTTTTCCCATATTTATAAAAGGAATAGTCTGTCATTTTGTTAAATACATCCTTATGAATACGGTCATAATACGTTGAGTCAATCTTCACCGATATTGCCTGCACATTGTCGTCCGATGTACGGGCATACGTCTCTGCAACAACGAGGAGGTAGAGTAATATCATTAAAAATCTTACTTGTCGCATATCTTTTGTTATTCTAATTATCATGATGCCGGTATATAAACAATGGATTGCATCCTTCGTTTTCTCTCCAAGGCAAGCCTGAAGCAGTCTTCGTCTTGTTCATATGGCTTATCGAAAACGCTCGCTTGCGCACACCTTTTCTCTCCATGACATAGTTCAAGCGAGCTTGTCTCTGTTCATCTGGCTTATCGAAAACGTTCGCTTGCGCGCACCTTTTCTCGCCATGACATAGCTCAAGCGAGCTTGTCTCTCTTCATCTGGCTTATCGAAAACGTTCATTAAATCCGGAACCTATTTCCTTTCTACAAATTCTATTATATAGTCCCATGAATAAATCATCTTCTCGGGAAGCGTCTCCTTATCACCCTTATATCCGTAAGACCTGACATAAGCGTCAGGACTCAAATAATTCCATCGCGCAAAATCGGAATGCCCGCAATCCTCGAACTCCATCCCATACTCTTTCATCATATCCTTTATGCTCCTGAATATCCCGCTCTCGAGAAAGACTCTTTTGAATAAAGAAAAATCATGTCTTATCTTATGACGCTTCTTGTCATATATACGGCAGAGCTCAACACTTTCCTCTCCGAAGTCAAGTGTATTTACCCATATCTGGAATCTTTTCCTTATGCCGTACCGCTTGTTGGCATCTGCCACAACATATCTCAGCCCGCTCATTACATCATCAAACGTCATATATCCGGTGAAATCACTGTCTGTCACATCGAACCGTACCTCATCTGCACTTGAGCCGTCATTTCCCAAGACATTGTTTATCAGCCATGTCTTTTCTCCATTCTTATAGTAGTGATAATATATGTTGTACATGTAAGCGTACACAGTATCGCTTCTTGATATTTGTTCTTCCTCCTCTTTCATTTTTATGCGAGGATAGATGATGGAGTCAATCCTCACTGTTACAACATCCTCGCTGTCATCAGGCGTCTGGGCATTCGTCTCTGCAATAAAGCAGAGACAGAACAGCACTGTTGTTAATAATCTTAATTGTCGCATATATTTGTATGGTTTGACGTGAGTCTGATGAAATATATCAGTATGTGAACTTTGTTGTTGACTGAATTTATTGTGTCATTATCGTTCGCTTGCGCGCACCTTTTCTCGCCATGACATAGTTCAAGCGAGCTTGACTCTGTTCATCTGGCTTATCGAAAACGTTCTTAATCATAAAGAATTACAGACGATAATCGTCGTGTTCACTTATTACAAAGGTACGGAATTATTTTGTATGGCGTATGACATCTTCCGGTTTTTTAGGCGGTGATGGGAAAATGTACGTTCAAGTCTCTCACTCAGATAGAGTTTTCAAGGCATTGTCCGGTTCACAACTTCATCGTCATTTCTTAGGTGGTTTGACTGTTTACCGTTTGTTTCCAAAGAAACACATATACAGATACAAAGGATTAGGAAAACACAATAAGCATTGTTCTTATTTCATCGAACTCACGTTAATTTAGAACATGCTACTTAGTGTCATTGTCAAGATATGCTTGACGACGGAATGACAAAATAAAGTGATAATATTGAAAAATACTACTTTATACGTAGAGACATGCGGTATAATGACATAATAATATTTATAAAATTGTTTGTGACACATAAAAAAAACGTTGCATTTATAGCTTTTTTAAACTCTATATATTTAAAGTAATATATTGACAATCATTATCATATCTTTTCTGGTATGCATCGCAATATGCAACGCTTATTTTAGAGACTATTGTATAGTATGTAAAAAAAAAGTATCTTTGCATCGATAATACAACTTAAACAAACATAAAGCAAGGCGGTAAAACGCTGTTTTCCAGACTTGATACTGCCGAGCCGCCACATATCTTATACAAGATAAATACACGCAATCATATAAAGCGGATCAACCTCATTTATATGGGGCGTTTCAATGTATGATAGTCCATATACGAAAATATATAAGGTTATATAAATGATGCAGATAGCGACATACAGTATGAAAAACATACTCATGAGACTTGCCAATACAATCGTTGCCAATCTTGACAATACCGTAGATGACAGCCTCATTGATGGCAAGACAGGAGTAGCTTTGTTCTTGTATGAATACGGCTCATATTCCGGTTGTTCTGTATATTCGGACATTGCTTCGGAGTTAATGTCGGACGTTATGAAAAACATAAAGTTGTATCGTTCGCCTGAGACAATGGATATGCTTGGAAGTATTTCGCTGGGTACTGCCATGCTTTCTGAATACAGACATTCAGACCCTTCTGAAATGGGAATGTCAGACAATACTGTATTAAGGTTTCCTGAGGCATTTGCAAGAAATTGTAGGCAGGGAGGTCTACGGCTTTATCAGCCGGGTATGTATCTTTATCACAGGATGAATTGCGAAGAATTCAAGCCTGAAGCATCATTATACAGTATGTTGATAACCGGAACATCGGCGTTACTTGACAAGATGATGAAGGGACAGGACAAAAGACTCGATACAGGCGTCACCCTTTCTATAATTTATACATTCAGCATGATGCGTTCAGATTTGTCTGATTATGATAGAGATATTGAGAATATTATAAATAAATGTTTTGATATATTGTCGGGCAACTTCGGAAAAAGACATTATCTCGAAAAAGACATTGTCATACTGCGGCATATAGCAAACTTGTTTCAGGAAAATTTATGCTACAGCAAGGATTTGCTTTCCAAACCAGACATACAGCCAGTCATATTCAATATGGAGATGGCGTATAAAGACAGTTGGGAAATGTTTCTTTATGGTATGGATGTTTTCGATTATATTGACAATGATGTCATAGATGTCTTCATAAAAAACGTGTGTTTCGACATGTTCTATGATATTGACAATGCCAACAGTCGTCTGGCGGGATTGGGATTGTGTCTGCTGCGTAATGGTAAAAACTAATAGAATATGTAATTCACTAAATAAAAAATTGATTTTATGAGAAACAAAAAGTTTTCATTGGCAGAACTGGCGGAAGCGATGACCGTCGTAAGCCTTGAGGAACAGAAACTCTATTATGGCGGCTATGATGACAAAGACTGCGTATGGAGATGTCTGGCGTATATAAACAGTAATGGGCAAGACTATGGTGCGGAGGCGGCAATGAAGCTGGCACAAGCTTATTATGGAACTTCCTTTGATGAAAACAACTATGAGTTTAAGGGCAGTATGGCAGAACTGAGTAATTTTACGAAAGATTTTTTTTCTGACAATTCAGGTTCTGCAACTAGAGTCCTTGTATTTGACCCTAATGATGTACCAGGATGGACTGGCGATGGATATTCTATGCATGCAGTTATCATAAAAAATTCACTCTGGATTATTTTGAGGTTTTTGATCCTCAAACAGGAGCACATTCTAAAATCAAAAGAAGTTATCTTGAAGGTGATGGTGGCTCTGGCCGTGGCTATATTCTGAAAGTAAATAATAGAAAACATAGTGCTTATGGCTATTAAATTAAAAGGTTTTGTACTCGCGGCTTTGACGTTTTTTGCCGCGATTCCGGCATTCGCACAGGAGGAAAGTGCATTTGACAGTCTGATGGGAAAGTATGGTATGACATTCACTCCTAACGACAGATTCGACATCAGACAGAAAGGTAAATATCATAAGATATTCGAGGCGGACACAAGCCGTGCCCTGCCAAGGGTGATGCTGTCTATGGACAGCAAAGACCGTAAGTGCAGGGTATGCATGTATGTCAGTCCGATGATACCTATGATGTATGACGAGAAAGGAGAAAAGATGACAGATAACGACAGAACCGTAAAGATGAAAATGCCTACAGAAGAGAATATGTGGGAACTGAAGACCGTACTGAGGGGCGGATATGTCGCGTCAACCTCTGTGGAAAAAGAATGGGAGTCGGACAATCTTGTCAGTATGATGACGTTCCTGCCTTCGTCAAAGGCACGGAGCATGTTCAACTCTGACTTCCTTGCCTGGATACCGCTCGACTTGCGTGAAACGGTATATGAAGGCAAATATACCAACGCCCGTTATGTGATGACCGGCAGACACGGTGACGACATCTTGCTCCTCTTCTTCATGACAGACGACGGCGCGGAACGCTTCAACAAGTATCTTGATGACGTGAAGGGCATGTTCCGCTTTAAGTGACTTTAGAAAAACATTATAAGAAAATATGTTTTTTGAAGACCAAAATAATCAAAGAGATTCATACTATGGATGATATAAAGACTTACCGCAGGTTTTGAGATTCATCTAACCGGACATCAAAATATATTAATGACAATGAGGAAACATCATGCAAGCACGGCTTTCTATCATAAGTCCACTGCTGCCAGACAAGGTAGAGACGCAAAATCTTGCGTCTCCCGAATGAGGTGTACATTTGTCGTCAGTATCACATGCTATATTCATACCGTGCAGGATTGCCCATAGAGACGTAAAATATTACGTCTCTATGGGGTCGCGACATCACAATGAATATCTGGCTTCGCGGTGATATATGCCTATAAACGAAAACACGAAGGATGTGTAATAACAACAAACCTAAAGACTATTCGTAAAAATAATTATTTTATGACTAAGCAAAGATATATGTTGTTTGCTCTGGTGCTGTCAGGATGCTGTTTCTGCCAATGTCTTTGCGCTATATCCATAGAGGACGCCGTCAACATTTACGCCTTGCGTTCGCCGAGGGCAAAAGTGTTGCGCCTGAACTATGAGAACAGCTGCCTTGACTTCGATAACTACAGGAAGAGTTTCCTGCCGATGCTCAGTTTCAGCCTCAATCCCATCAGTTTCAACAACTCCCTGCGTCTGCTGCAGGATCCTGTGACCGGTTCTTACTCATATGTGAAGGACAACGCCAACACAAGCTACGGAGAAATGTCTGTGATACAGAAGATTGGAATAACCGGAGGTACGCTTATGGCAAGCAGTAGCATAAGTTTTCTGCGTGAGTTCTCAGGCAACCGCAACAGCTACAACACATCTCCTCTATACATCAGCTACAGCCAGCCTTTACGAGGAAACGTGAAGAGATACCGTCTTAACAGATCTATAATGCATCTTCAGAATGCTTTGGCACGCAAGGTTCTGTGCACATCGCTTTCTGAGGAACAACAGAAGGTCGTGACGCTCTATATGACTGCGTGGTACGGACAATTACGATATGAGACCGCACTTAGCAACGTGGGCAAAGGAGATACCCTCCTCACGATGGCGCGACTGAAACTCGACAACGGTTACATAACGCCCTATGACTACAATCAGATAGAACTACAGCAGCTCGACACGAGGATGATGCTTGAGAGTGCCGCACAGGAACGTCTTGTGGCTCTGCGCAGCCTGTGCACAGAACTGGGCGTTGACAGCATCTGTGTTGAACGTCCTCATGCTGCTTCATTGCCTTTATACATTGAACCGCTCAGCGTGACAACACTGATAAGGAAAAACAATCCGCAGGCTCTGAACGGTGAGCTTAGAAAAAGACAGGCAGAGTTGGAACGTTACGAGAAAAGGATGGAGACACGGTTCAACGGAAACATATCTTTGAGCTATGGTCTCAACCAGTATGCGCCTACATTTTCAGGCGCCTACCGAAACCCTGAGCGCAGACAGACCGTAGGCATCACTCTTACCATTCCTGCATTTCAATGGGGCATAAACCACAACAAAAGGCGTATGGCGGATAACAGTTATAATGCGGAGATGATTGAGTTAGAACAGGCAGAAGCGGAATTTGAAAACGAAATAAAGACACTTGCCGATGACTACAACCACGCCAGAAAAACTCTCGACACAGCAGAAAGGGTTTATATGCTATCGCAAAAGCAATATGGGCTCTCGGTGGAGAAGTTCGGGCTTGGCAGAATATCCGTATATGAACTGTTCAACGCATACAGTGCACAGATGTCTGCCATGCAGAAATACTACGACTCGATGAACACTCTTTATACGCAATATTTCAGCCTCCGGCATGCTACGCTTTATGATTTCGTTGGTGACAGGGATTTAGAGGCAGTGCTTGTGTAACGGATGAGGGCAGCATGTTTCTTATATATCAGAAAAATATCGTATGGAGAAAGAAGAAATAGAAAAACGGTCGGAAGAGGTACATGATATAGTGGAACGTATGCCCACGCGATGGGCTGCATGGACAGCTCTTGTGGTGACAGTGCTGATGGGTGTGGTGTTGGCTCTCGGTTTTGTGATAGAATATCCCGATACCGTGAGCGGTCAGATATCGCTCACCTCCGGAAACGCTCCTGTGAGACTCGTAGCGGGCAGTTCAGGAAGACTTCATCTTCTGGTGCGCAACCGTATGCCTGTGGACGGAGGCACGGTTCTGGCATATATAGAGAACGGTGCAATACTTGAAGATGTAATTAAACTTGAGAGATTCACAGAAAAGAGACTTCAACACATCAACAGTTCGCAGGTGCCCGATTGTCCGGGACTTGGGGACCTTAGCGCGTCATACAACAATTTTCTTCTTGCACTAAAACAATATGAGCTTGTGCTGAACACATCAAACTATGACAATATGCGTAGCTCGCTTAAAAAACAGATAGATGCTGACAGTAAAGTAGCTGTGAATCTTGATGTGGAACTTGACTTAAAGGAACGGATAATAGAAATAGTAAGGAAGAGAACTTCCAAAGACAGTCTGTTGAAGAGTCGCAACGCCATAAGCGAGATGGAGTATGATAGCCAATATGGCAATCTCCTGTCGCAGCTTGAGGCGGAGTGCGGACTGAGGAGCACGCGCCTTGCCAAGCTGTCTGACATAAGCCGGAACAGAACTGAACTTGCCAAGATAGACATACAGCAGGCTGACGATTTGCAGCAGGCTCATGCCGAACTTCTCACACGTTACAACAACCTGAGAAGTGACATAAGACAATGGAAAGAAAAATATCTCCTTGCGTCTCCAATCACCGGACGCGTGGAATACCTTGGATTCTGGCATGAGAACACATTTGTGCAGTCCGGACAGGAGGCGTTCTCTGTTATTCCTGATAAAAACGATGTCATGGGTGAGGCGTATGTTCCGGCGGGAGGAGCCGGGAAGATTGAGACTGGACAGGAAGCCAATATAAAGCTTAACGATTTCCCATATAACGAGTACGGCTACATCAAAGGAAGGGTTGAGAGCGTTTCGGCGATAACCAACAAGATGTCGTCCAAGGATGGCAACGTGGAGACTTATCTCGTAACAATAAGGTTTCCCGACGGAACAGTTACGAACTACGGGAAAAGACTCGACATCAAGTTCGAGGCTAAAGGTATTGTCGATGTGATAACAAAAAAGAAAAGACTCATAGAAAGATTATTTGATAACCTTAAATCCAAAACGGTGAAGTGATGGCGTTCAGAAGGTTTCCTATAGAATATCAGATGGATTCGCAGGACTGCGGACCGGCATGCCTTAAAATGGTTGCCAAGTATTTCGGCAGATACTACTCCCTGCAATATCTGCGCGACAGGTGCGGGCTGACAAAAGAGGGTGTTTCGCTGCTTGACCTCGGAACAGGTGCGGAGAGCATAGGACTGCACAGTCTCGCCATAAAGTGCGGAGTGGACGATTTGGTGGAAAAAGTTCCCTTCCCAGCCATAATATTCTGGCACGGCAACCATTTTGTTGTGGTATATAAGGCTGACAAAAGACATGTGTGGGTGTCAGATCCCACAAAAGGTCATGTGCGTTACAATGTGCGAGAGTTTGCCGACGGATGGTATGAGAAGGACGGTGGCATGGGTGTGCTGCTTGCCGTTGAGCCTACAGCAGACTTCAATACGTCCAGGGAAGAGCGCGAACAGCAGAAAAACAGTTTCGTAAGTATCATGCGCTATTTTGTTCCTTACAGAAACAACTTCGCGCTGGTATTCATGATCATGCTTTTTGTCACCCTGCTGCAGGGTATTCTGCCCTTTATTTCCAAGGCGGTAATTGATGTGGGAATAAGTACGTCAGACGTCAATTTCATCAACATGGTGCTTGTCGGGAATATCTGCATTCTTGTGAGCATCATGATTTTCAATGTTCTCAGAGACTGGATTCTCATGCATATAACTGCCCGCGTTAACATTGCTCTCATTTCAGATTATCTCATAAAACTCATGAAACTGCCGGTGACGTTTTTCGAGAACAAGCTGATTGGAGACATCCTACAGCGTGCACAGGATCACGAGCGCATCAGGAGTTTCATAATGAACAACTCTCTCGCCCTTGTATTCTCGTCGCTTACATTTGTTGTGTTCTCCATAATACTTCTTGTGTACAACTATGTCATATTCTTCATATTCCTCAGTGGCTCTGTGTTATATGTGGCTTGGGTACTGCTCTTCCTTAAGATAAGAAAAAAGCTCGACTGGCAGTATTTCGAGCTTATATCCCGTAACCAGAGCTATTGGGTGGAGACGGTATCGGCAATACAGGATATAAAGATATATAATTATGAGCGTTCGCGGCGGTGGAAATGGGAAGAGATCCAGGCGGGGCTTTATCATGTAAACAAACGGGTGCTTACTGTGAACAACATGCAGAATCTTGGAGCACAGTTTATAGACAGCATAAAGAACATGGCGATAGTGTTTTTCTGCGCCACAGCCGTTATAGACGGACAGATAACTTTCGGAGTGATGATATCCACCCAGTTTATCATAGGAATGCTGAACGGACCGTTGGTACAGTTCATCAACTTCGTGGTTTCGGCGCAGTACGCCAAAATATCTTTCCTCCGCATGAACGAGATTCGTCAGCTCGACGATGAGGAAGAGTTTCTTTCTGTGGGGTCGTCAACTGTACTGCCGCAAAGCCGGGACATTACACTGGAGAATGTCATGTTCCAGTACACGATGAACTCTCCTTTTGTGCTCAACCACATCTATCTTACAATTCCCGAAAACAAGGTGACCGCCATCGTTGGAGGCAGTGGTAGCGGCAAATCAACTCTGCTTAAGCTGCTTGTAAGACTATACAAGCCATCGTTCGGTGACATAAAGATGGGTGGCATGAACGTAATGGCAATAAACCTGAGACAGTGGAGAAACCTTTGTGGAGTTGTGATGCAGGACGGGAAAATATTCAGCGATACTATACTGAACAACATCGTGCTTGATGATGAACGTATTGACAAAGAACGCTTGCTCACATGCTGTCGCACAGCGCAGATAGAGGATGAGATAAATTCCATGCCAAAAGGTTTTGATACACTGATAGGAGAGCGCGGACGCGGACTGAGCGGAGGACAGAAACAGCGTCTGCTCATAGCTCGTGCCCTCTATCGAAATCCACAGTTTCTTTTTCTCGACGAGGCTACAAACTCTCTTGACACCATTAACGAGAGAAAAATCGTTGATGCTTTGGGCTCGGCTTTCGAGAATCGCACTGTAGTTGTCATAGCCCACAGGCTGAGCACCATAAGAAATGCTGACCAGATTGTCGTGATGGATCACGGTCACATCGTGGAAGTAGGCAATCACGATTCGCTCATGGAACGTAAGGGACATTATTATGAGCTTGTTGCGTCGCAGTCAGACAAGATGGATGACTGAACTATTAAGTAGCTGTTCAAATTTAACTGATATTATAAAATAAACATATGTTATCTGTATCTTCTGAACATCACACAATATGATGGTAATTAATTTGGAACATCTGTTTAACCCCCAATCGGTCATTGGACTCCGGTTTGGTTGTGCGTTAATGTCGAGTGGACTGGAGAGTATGTGAAATAAGGATTTATTCAAATATATACGTTCTAATGACCGATTGTGGTTAAAGCTTTTATCTGATAAGTAAACTTAACATGTCATGACAAAAATAGAAAATGCGATAATAGACGGATTCCGTGTCTATGTGAATATTGCTCAAGGTAGAATAGACCGAATGAGCGAGCTCAATGAAGGACAACGTTCTGCATTGTTTGCGTTTTTTTGAACATATGACAGGAATACGTCATGTATATGACATCAGGAGGTCGAGTTCGGAGATGTTTCTCATTCTTAGCAGTATGGGATTCTGTACGAAGAGAATCTCCGACTTCATGGGAGTAGGTGAGTCTTCTGTACGCTCCATAAAATCAAGAATTGCCGGAAACAGGACTGTAGTGGAAATGATACGTGAGTTTCTTGACATAACAAGTGTGTTATATTCTTGATGATACAGTAGCATAAATTTAATATTGATAAATAAGCACAAGATGAATATGGAAACACGGATTTCTTTCTCGGTAATAATGCCGACATTCAATCAGTCATGGTTCATACGCAGGGCTATAGACAGCCTGTTCAAACAGACATACACAAACTGGGAACTGATAATAGTAAACGACGGCTCCACGGATGAGACTGAGACGTTTATCACCGACTATATGAATGACAGGCGTGTGAGGTACATCCGCAACGCATATAATACCGGACTCGGACATGCCTTGAATCAGGGACTCGATGTGGCGCGCTACGATCATATAGCCTATCTGCCTTCAGATGATTTCTATTTTGACAACCATCTCGAAAGTCTCAGCCGTGCCTTTTCCGGCAATGATGAGCTGTTCCTTGTGTATTCGGGTGTAAGATACGAATCACGCGACTCTCTGTTCTATAGTCCGGATGTGGAGAGCAAGGGACTCCGCCGGGGCAATTGCCTGCAACTTGTTCAGACTGCTCACAGAAAAACTGCTCACAGATGGCTTACGCGTGACGAATATGTCACCGAGGATCTATACCAGATGTTCTGGGGACGTGTGTCCGGAGAAGGCGCATTCGGTCGTACTGATGAGATAACATGTTTTTGGACACAACACCCGCACCAACGGCACAAAATCACAGGCGAACGTTATGGCGGTGGGCTTAACAAATATCGCCTTTATTATAAGGTGAAGAATCCCATCCGCATGAAAGTCTCAAAACAGAAGTTCATTGACGAAGGTTCTTTCTATTCCCGCTACAGAAAGGAATGCGTGCTTTGTGAGCGTCCCTTGAAAATACTTCTTGTAGGCGAACTTGCGTACAATCCTGAACGCATATATGCTCTGGAAGAGGCAGGACATAAACTCTATGGTCTGTGGGACACATCACCGGTGTTTTCTTTCTCTACAGTAGGACCGTTGCCGTTCGGGCATGTTGAGGACATACCTGAAGACGGATGGCTTGAGAGAGTACGTCAGATAAAGCCGGACATTATCTATGCCATGCTCAACTTCGGAAGCGTTCCTTTTGTGTGGTCGGTGATGCGGCAGTGCCGGGATATTCCTTTCGTGTGGCATTTTAAGGAAGGTCCTCATCTCGCATTACGTCAGGGCAACTTCGAGAAACTCATGTGGCTTTACCACAATGCCTCAGGGCGCATATTCCTCAACGAGCCTGTGAAAAGATGGTTCTCTCAGTTTCTTCCGCCTTCGTCCGCACCCACGCTGTGTATGGACGGAGACCTGCCGAAGAAAGATATTTTCAAAGACTGTTTCTCACCGAAACTGTCAGACACCGACGGATGCATACACACTGTAGTGACCGGACGAATGATTGGCATCTCCGGGTCACAGCTGGCGTGGCTTGCGAAGCATGACATACACGTGCATCTCTATACCGAGAACTACTTTGACGACCGTGAGCGTGAGAATATCAGCCGTTATCGCATCGCTCCTCATCATTTCCATGTCCATCCTCATGTGGCGTCCGACCGCTGGACGGAAGAGCTGTCAAAATATGACGCGGGATGGCTTCATTGTGCCAAGAGCTACAATAATGGTAATATGTTGCATACCACATGGGACGACTTCAACATTCCGGCACGTGTATGTACCTATGCCGCAGCCGGATTGCCTGTCATCATACCACGTAACAAAGGACATGTGCTTGCCGTGAACGAGGTTGTGGGGGCAGCTGGAGCTGCATTGTTCTATGATGACTATGACGAGTTGCTTGCCAGTCTTAAGGATGAGATAACTCACCGTACGCTCACGGCAAACATGCTGGCAAACCGTATGCGGTTCTCTTTCGACTATCACGTTAATGAGTTAATCAACTTATTCATAAATGCCATAGACTATAAGGCATGCGGAAAATGAAGTTTCTCAAACCGGAGATATTGGAGCTTTGAAAAGAAATTACAGTCGGAGGAAAATGCAAAGCACACTGTTGATGAGAATTGCCAATACAGTAATGGCGAATTATGATAACACGGAAAAGGTGGGTCTGTTTGATGGGAAAATGGGGCTATGTCTGTTTTTCTATAATTGTTCGAGGTATACGGGTTGTGAGTATTATGCAAAAACAGCATCCGTCCTGCTTGACGAAGTGTTCATGAGTCTTAACCCGTCAATGTCTCCAAGTGTGACTGATGGAGTGGCAGGAATAGGATGTGGCATTGTGAGTCTGCTGCACGACGGTTTTGTCGAACCGGAGGGAGAGGACATATTGGGGCATGTTGATGCTGTTCTGTTGAGAGACATGCCGGATAAATTCCTTATAGAAGACAATTATCCTGCTCCGCTGTTCTCACCAGGAATATACCTGTCATACAGATTGAGGTTTTATCCGGAAGGTTTAGATGTCGGCTGTGCAGATGATTTAATCTCATTGGTAAAAGACAATCTGGAGAAATGCCATGACAGCAATACGGCACTTCATCTGTCTTTCATCAATTCCATTGTGTTTGTCTGCAACATGTTATGCGCTACAGACAGCTCATTCACAGCAAAGACAGGAGAAATAAGACACCTGTGTGATTTGGGTATGGAACAGTCGGTTTCAAACAAGAGATACAGGTATTGTGACCTTGTAACTTTCGAGAAATTAAATCCGGACAATCGTTATGGCATTGTGTTAAATGAAAAGAAACGGGTGGAAGGCAACATCAATGCGCTCGATTTATGGTATGATTACGGATGGTGGAACATTCTGTATGACATGTCGTTATATAAAACAGATACAGACAAGTATATCAATTATGTAAATAAGAAGATGATGGATTGTTTTTATGATATAAGCAATGTGAATCAGAAACTTGCCGCCGCAGGCATGTATTTTATAAAAAACAGACTACCTTTATAAAATTATATTATGATTATGAGAAATTTATTTGTATTGCCCGTGTTCGTCATTACTGCGTACGGATGCGGGACTCTGAAAATGCAGCGTGTTGCCATGGACAATGAGACAGTAAGAACGAATCCAGATAAATCCGGAAACTATGTCTCAGTTTCCCCGGCACACTCAACGGCACACCGGTGAATGTGATATATAAAGTACCGATAATATTTACTGAACGTAAGAAATAAACACAAGAAAAATGTTGAAAAAAAAGAAGATAACACGTATGAATCTCATTGGACTGCGGCAGAGCTATGTTGTCCTGTCCGACGGAGAGCAGAGAGAACTGGTAGGCTGCGGCAGCGGCACGTTCAATGATCCGTATACTAAGGAGGAGTTTTGGGGAATGATGGCAGACCTCAACCACCCATGGACGGGAGGATATGTCATGGGGATGGGATATTTCATGCCGGAGTGGAACATTTATTATAGCAGCACAAATAACTGCAGTTCCGCAAACAACAATGTCATATCCTTTTTCGATGACGCATCTTCAATCTATCGTAATCTTTATGGAGCATATGAAGATGCCGTGAACACGGTGACTGATGCAGTGAACGGATTCACGCTCAATTTCTCGGTAAAGAAATATCTTTTCGATATGATAAAAGGGTGTGAGATGGGGAAGACTGCTCAAGGATATATTCGGTTCACAAAAGCAGCATTTAAAGGATGTGGTATAACGGGAGTTGCATTGTCAGCAGCACGGACTTTGAATGATCCGTCACCTAAGAACATCGTAAATACTGCGATTACAGTAAGTGCAACCGTTTTAGGTCCGGGAGGAACGGTTGTTTTCACCATTCTCGACATGAGCGGCACGGTAGATTACGTATCAGAAAAGATAGCCGAAAAAATAGAGGAATATATGTAATACAGAAACATATAAATAATGAAAAGGTTTATCATAAAACTGTTCGCCTCACGTTATCATTATTGGGTATTCTGGAAAAAAAAGAGAGAGGATGCATATTCTAGAACCTTCTTATTCATATCCTTTACGTTTACTTTATTGGAAACGAATTTAGATATACTTACAGGTGGACATCTTTTCTATTTTATAGTTGTTAAGATAGGTGGGTGGGCTATATTCATAGCACCGTTTGTAGGTATAGAGGTCAACTATCTCCTTCTTAAACGGATGTTTCCTGTGAAAAGGATAGACCTTGCCGAACGACGGCTCACAAAGACAGAATATTATATATATCACACAATATTCATTGTATTAGAATACGGTAACCTATTCTTGTTATTCTACTTATGTCGTCTTGCGGCAAAAATGTAGAGACTCATGTATAAAAGCAGGGAGGATATATAATACAGATATTAAATATAATGAAAAGGTTTATCATAAATATAATAGCAGCACATTATCACTATTGGCTGAGGGTACAGAAAAGAAATCATAGCCCGCATATTGATACATATTATAATATTGCTTTAGTGTTAACCTTAACGGGTATGAATCTGGACCTGTTTGCAGGCGGACTTCTTTTATATATAACACTTAAAATAGGTTGGTTAACACCGATAATAGCTGTAGTGGTGAGTGTTGAGATTATCAGACGTCTGCTTAAGCGTATATTCCCGGTAAGATGTGTCGCCCTCGTTGAGCGCAGACAGACTAAGGCGGGATATTATCTCTATCACTCGTTCTTTTTTTTGTTGCTATATGCCAATCTTATTTTGTTTTTCTGTATAGCGCGCTATGCGGTAAAAACGAACAGGTTCTTTACGGTATTTGATGTAATGAATTTAATAATATAGGAAATGCCTGCATGTACTGCCCGGAAACAAATAGGCAGATTTGTTCTGAATTAATAGACGTAAATAATTCTGTCTTAAAAACAGCATACGACTGACATTAAAGAAAATAATGGCAGTAAACTGTCGTTATTGGGTCGGCAGAGGTGAAATAAAAACTTGATGAATATATGTAATGCAGAAACATATAAATAATGAAAAAGTTTATCATAAAACTGTTCGCTTCAAGCTACCATTACTGGGTCTGGAAACAAAACCTCCTTTCAAAAATAACGAAGTATTGGTTGTCGCCTTTGTCAGGTATTCATGGGCTTTGTCAGAATCCTGTAACTTAATCACGTTTTTGGCTTGTTACTCAACTGTTGTCGTTTTGCCGGTTCATTTTGGACCTTCTATCAGTACAACTCCAAACGTTTCCAGATGTTCTTGCAGTATTTTATCTGCTATTCTGTATAAGTATCTCATTTTATGAAACATTTCTCTCCAAGATAATGGTTGTTATCTATACATACCGTCGTTGTTTTGTGTTTTTGCGCCGGAACGCTTTGTGTTTCTGCGCTTGTTTGCTTTATTCTTTTGTGCTTGTTTTATTTTGAACTATTGTGATTGGATACTGATATTCTTATGATGACTTATTGTTTGAATCATCCCAATCCTTTCGCTATTGTCCTTAATTTCCTCACATGCTCTGCATTCATGCCGTACCGGATATGTTTTTGAGAAAACGATGGCGGTCGCCACCACGGTTTTTGCATTGTATATACTCAAGGTCGCACGTACGCTTTCCTCCCTTTTGCCGGGCAGGACGGAGCGTGGGTGAACTTATCCCGGTGTTGTCCGCCAATGTAAAAGCAGAAGACAGGCAGTCTGACAAGCGTGCGGTATCAGTCTGAACTGTGATGCGTTTCGACGTAATCATGAATCGTTCATGTCTCGTTTTCCTTTCACGCCGTTCTGTTTTCTGAACTGGTTAGGTGTCATTCCTGTCATTTTCCTGAACACCCTGTTGAAGTGCGGCACATCGTTGAATCCGCTTTTGTAGCAGCATTCCGCCACGGTGTATTTCTTAGACATCAGCAGGTCGCACGCCTCACGCACTCTTCGTTTTGTGAGATAGCTGATGATGGTTGTGCCGGTATGCCGCTTGAATGTCGAGCAGACAATGCTGCGGTTCATCTTCATGTGCGCGGCAATCATGTCAATGGTGATGTCCTTCGGGAAGTTACAGTTAATGAAAGTCTTTATTTGCTTGGCTTTCTCTGCCGGTGACGAGTCTTTCAGATGGTGACGGGCATATGTGAGGTCTCTGCTTTTCAGTATTGCGGTCAGCAGAAATATCAGTGTGCTCATTCTTTCAGCCGCAGTCTCATCCTCCATTCTTCTTAGGCATGCGCCTATAAATTCACTGTCTTTGTTGCCGAACATGACCGATTTGTCCATGCGTCCGTACCGCTCTGCAAGCACATTATATTCGGGGAAGAGCCGTGCGAGCCGTTCGGGCAGGTCTGCGGGATATATTATTGTGATGTTTTCTATGTTGCCCTCGCTGTCGGTGTCGTCTGGATTGAATATCCACTGGTGCGGCATACCGGGAACAATCAGCCATATTTCCCCTGCCTTGAACTTCTCGCGTGTGTCGCCGATGATGCGTTCGCCGCTGCCGGTCAGATTATAAACCATGGCTATCTCGCTGTGGATTTCTTCTTCGTTCTTTCAGGTTTTGTCATCGGATATGCCTATGACGACCGCTGGGACAGGATGACTGTATGGAGCTTCTTCAAGCGTCGTGTCATAAGACTGCATCCTATGGTTGTTTACGGTTGCGCCTTTGGTGCGCTTATGTTTTATTTCACGGGATGTCAGGACCAGTTCCCTCTTGTCGACCAGACTCCTTGGTGGATGCTGATACTTGTCTTCCTGTGGTGCTGCACCATCGTTCCCATGCCCGCTTCGTGGGACATACGCGGATGGGCGGAGACCAATCCGCTGAACGGACCGGTGTGGTCCTTGCAATGGGAGTATCTTGCCAATATTCTTTACGCACTTGTCATACGCAGGTTTACAAAACTGTGGCTCTCGGTGTGTGTGGTGCTTTTCGGTGTGATGACGCTGCTTCTTTGCCTCAATGTAGACTGGCTGGGAGTGTGGGAAAACCGCACCGCTGAGGCTTTCACTGTGATAGGCGGATGGAGTCTGTCGCCGGACCAGCTCCTTATAGGCAGCACCCGACTGCTTTATCCGTTCTTTGCCGGACTGCTTCTCTCTCGCGCAAACAGGCTCATAAAGGTGAGAGGAGGCTTCTGGCTGTGCTCGGCACTGATAGCCGCAGTCCCCGTGATGCCGCGTGTGGGAGGTGCGGACAGTTTATGGATGAACGGAGTTTATGAGGCTGTTGTCATATTGCTGCTGTTCCCCTCTATTGTATCCGTGGGAGCGGGAAGCCGCGTTACAGGTCGCTCTTCTGCCGTATGCAGGTTTTTCGGAGAGTTGTCCTATCCGCTTTACATCACCCATTTCCCGCTGGTATATCTTCAGAAGTCGTGGGTATATTATCATCCCGACGCGCCGCTGTCTACACATGTGGCTGTGGCTGTGTGTGTTTATGTTATGGCAGTGGCAAATGCATGGGCTGCATACAAGTTGTACGACCTGCCTGTAAGGTCGTGGCTGAAAGCCAGACTCTTCCCCGCCAAGGAAAAGAGTCGCCGGTAGTGTGGCGGGCTGTTCGTGTTCAGCCGTCGCACATCGTCGCGCCTTGCATGCCGTTTCATTCATGCCGCTGCCTCGCAATCCGGGCTGACGTGTCTGAAACATTACTTTATGGAAAAGGAATGTGTGCTTTTGCGCCGCTTCCCCACATTGCGCCACGTCTGACGTCTGTGCCATGAGCGTGGCTTTTATGGCGTATAGCAGGGTATGTCTTTTTCTCCCGAACAGGATTATGTATGACTTTTGGAGATGAATACACGTCATTCCGCCATGCTCCTTTTTCATGCTTTCGGTTTTTCTATGTGTCACATATATTGTTATATATAGTATATTATTTCATTTTATATGCACTAAAACCGTCTGTTTCGAAATGTTTTTTGTATATTTGCATTCAGTGTGAAAGAAACGCATTCGGGTTCTTTCATTGTTTTGCATGTATGATGTGCGGCGCACTCTGCTGCATTCTTTATTTAAGATAATATATTTCAGACATGATGAATACACTTAATACAAAAACAACATTTGCAAAAAATGTAGCCTATCCCGGGCTGCTCGTACTTATTCTTTTATCGCTGGTGGCGGCTTTTTTCCCTGATACGGTCAACACGGCATTGACAAACATACAGGACAGCGTATACAGACACATGAGCTGGGTCTATATACTTCTGGTGTCGTTTTTTGTCATCTCTCTGCTTGTTCTGACGTTCAGCAAGATGGGGAATATACGTCTTGGGGCAGACAACTCCGAGCCACAGTACTCCTTCTTCTCATGGATATCCATGCTCTTTGCCGCAGGCATGGGCATAGGACTGATGTATTTCGGTGTTGCCGAGCCCATGTCACACTATGTATATCCCGCTCTTCCCGAGATTGCGAACCATGCCAAGGACGCGCAGCTCGCCACATTCTTCCATTGGGGAATACATGCTTGGGCGATATTTGCCGTGATGGGGCTTGTCCTTGCATATTTCTCATTCCGCTATAAACTGCCTCTCAGCATCCGCAGCGGGCTTTATCCCATTCTGGGTGACAGGATACACGGTTGGATAGGCGACGTTGTCGACATCTTCGCGCTGGTAAGCACGTTCTTCGGAATATCCACCTCGATGGGCTTCGGAGTCATGCAGCTCAATGCCGGACTTGTTCATCTGGGCTTGCTGCGCCATTCCGACTTCCTTTTCCAGTGCGTCATCATCATCGTCGTCAGTGCGCTGGCGATAAGCTCTGCCGTTGCCGGAGTGAACAAAGGGGTGAAACGGCTCAGCGAGATAAATATCGGTGCGGCTATAGTAATGCTGCTTTTCGTGCTGTTTCTTGGTCCCACCACGTTTCTCCTGAGCGCTTTCCTTGAGGGAGTTGGCAATTACATAGAGAATTTCGCCACCCTCACGTTCAACACCTTCGCCTTCGAGAAGGCGGGCAGAGGATGGTTCACCAACTGGACAGTTATGTTCTGGGCGTGGTGGATAAGCTGGGCACCGTTCGTGGGTCTGTTCATCGCCCGCATATCAAAGGGGCGCACCATCCGCGAGTATGTGCTGGCGGTGCTGCTGGTGCCGTCACTGTTCATCTTTCTTTGGATGACTGTGTTCGGCAACGGAGCCATCTGGATAGACCGGAATGTTGTGGGCGGAGCGTTGAGCAGGCTCGTGGACAATCCCGACATCCTGCTGTTCTCCTTCTTCGAGAGCTTCCCCATGGCTAAGGCAATTTGCGTGCTGGCTGTAGCGATGATTGCCATCTTCTTTGTCACATCGGCTGATTCGGGCATCCTTGTCATGAACAGCATCTCCACATCCAATCATCCTCACTCGCCCAAATGGCAGAACGTGTTCTGGGGAGCGTTGATGGCAATCATCACGATGGCGCTCATCTATGCCGGCGGACTGAAGTCGCTTCAGACCATGACGCTCATCTCAGCCTTGCCATTCGGCTTGATTATGCTTGTGCTCTGTCTGTGCCTGTTCAAGGCTTTGCGCACCGACGGACTCTACAACTCCGCCCACATGCCTTACGGAAGCAGGACATGGAACGGTGAGAACTGGCAGTTGCGCCTGCGGCAGATTGTCACCTTCCATAAGAAAAGCGACATAAAGCGTTTCTTCAGAGACAATGTGGAGCCGGCGTTCAGCGAACTTCAGACTGAGTTCTCGAAGTATGGCATACAGGCAGACATACTCAGAGGCAGGAAAGGACCGCTTTCCATAGAGCTGAACATCCCTCATGAGCGCATACGCAATTTCCGTTATGGCGTCACTACTGAGAAGCAGCGCATATCCGATTATCTCATAGATGAGGACAACACACCAGATGTCGATGACGGTATGCAGTATGTCCCCGTCACCTATTATACCGACGGACGCGCGGGAAATGACATACAGTATCTCAGCAAAGAGGAGATTACGGCAGACGTGCTGCGTGAGTACGACCGTTATATAAGCATCATTGCCGACGAGCGTAACGCCATGGTGTTTGTTGACAAGAAACGATAACATCTTCCGTGCTGCTGCCATCATATGGTTTCCTGCTTTATCTGAATGTGGTATGCCGCATCTTTTTTACCCGAACAGGTCATTAGACATCCCTTCATAACTCATACTGCTGTCAGCCGGATTGTCTTCAGCTTTATTGAATATGTGGCGGGTTACACTGTGAAAAAGCGAAAGACAGGATGGCGGCAGCAGTGCGGAAGAAGGATGAAGGGCTGACGATAAACCTTGGATGTATATTCAGCGTTCTATTGACCGATTGAGGTTTAAAGACAAAACCCGTATGTCTGTCACCGGCATGTGATACTGCTGACGGCAAATCACCGCTTTTGCATAAATATGCGGATATTGTCATGTGTATGCATATTTATATGTTGTCAACCTCGCGAGAATCGTGTGTTTTCGTTCAAAAGCATTTCCTGCCGGAAATACGCGGGTTTTAAGCGGTTTTCGCAATGCTTTGATATACAGTCATTTATGCAGTATGGTCGGATTGTCGCGCCTTTTCCGTGTCGCAGGATGGGCTTTGTTGACTTGCGGAAGAGGTTGTTTGGCGGTGCGATACGGTCTTTGTCATGGTGCCGGACGGGCTTTTCGGGAGTGCCGTAAGGCATGTTCGGGCTTTCCGAACGTGCTCCGCCGTTGCTCCGGCAGTGTTTTTCGGGGTGTCCGTAACGTCATTATGGGGGTATGGAGCGGTGTACGGCGGTTTTCCGTAAGCTGTTTCTTGAAAAACGGTTGTCAAAATATTTTACTTCCGCACAGTGCATAAATATGCGTTTCCGCCATCTTTTTGCTGACGGTTGAAGCTGCGTCAGCGGTGCGGAAGAGGAATGATGGGGTGGCGGTCAGTTCAGAACGGTTGCTCTGGCGGTATGATGACCTGTTCGGGGCAAGGCGTGCCAATATACGTGCGTGCCCTTCGACGGGCTGTCTGAGGAGCGCCGCAGGAGGCACATGTGTGCTATTCAGCCGGTCGGTATATTGCACAAAAAACCTTCGAATGTGCGTTATTTTCTTCTTGATTGTAATATTTTACGTCATTTTGTTGTTAATTTGATTATTTTGCAGAATAAATAATGACGGTTTGTTTGTTCTTTACACAAAAACTGACTACCTTTGCAACCGGACCGTCCGTGAGTCGGCATACCGTCCGGCATGCCGGAGTGGTGAGGCTCACGGATGTGTCTGTCATTTTTATTTTATAGCCGTGCCGTCGCGCCGGAGATTTCCGTGTAGCGCGGCATGTGGCAGGAAGGGAGAACAGATATGAAACACAAGTTGAGAAGCTCAGTATGTACAGAGGGCAGGCGCATGGCGGGAGCCAGGGCACTGTGGGTAGCCGCCGGCATGAGGCGGGAGCAGTTCGGAAAGCCCGTGATAGCTGTGGTGAACTCGTTCACGCAGTTTGTGCCGGGACATACGCATCTGCACGAAATCGGACAGATAGTGAAGAAAGAGATAGAAAGCATGGGCTGCTATGCCGCCGAGTTCAACACCATAGCCATCGACGACGGCATTGCCATGGGACACGACGGTATGCTCTACTCGCTTCCGTCGCGCGACATCATCGCCGACTCCGTGGAGTATATGGTGAACGCGCATAAGGCTGACGCCATGATATGCATATCCAACTGCGACAAGGTGACACCGGGCATGCTCATGGCTGCCATGAGGCTCAACATTCCCACCGTCTTCTGTTCCGGAGGACCGATGGAGGCAGGACGGTGGCGCGGTGAGAACGCCGACCTCATCACTGCCATGGTGAAGGGTGCCGACCCTTCGGTGAGCGACGAGGAGATGAGCCGTATAGAGGAGTGTGCCTGTCCGGGATGCGGAAGCTGCTCGGGCATGTTCACCGCCAACTCCATGAACTCGCTCACGGAGGCGATAGGACTCGCCCTGCCGGGCAACGGCACGGTTCTCGCGACGCATGCCAACCGCGTCAGACTGTTCCGCGACGCTGCCCGTCTCATCGTGAGAAACGCGCTGGCATACTATGAGGACGGCGACGAGGGCGTATTGCCGCGGAGCATCGCCACACGTGCGGCTTTCCTCAACGCCATGACTCTCGACATAGCAATGGGCGGAAGCACCAACACCGTGCTCCATCTGCTTGCCGTGGCAAACGAGGCTGGGGTGGACTTCAGCATGAAAGACATCGACCGTCTAAGCCGTAAGGTGCCCTGCCTTTGCATGCTCGCGCCCAACACTCAGAAGTACAGCGTGCAGGAGTGCAACCGTGCGGGAGGCATACTCGGTATAATGAACGAGCTGGACAAGGGCGGACTGGTCGACGCCTCGGTGAGGCGCGTCGACGGAATGACGCTCGCCGGAGCGATGGCGAAATATGACATCACTCGCGGTGATGCCGATGCTGAGGCTCTGCGCATCTACCGCAGCGCGCCCGGCAGGCGGTTCTCCACCGTCATGGGCAGTCAGGACAGCGAGTGGGAGACGCTCGACACCGACCGCGTCTCAGGATGCATACGCTCTCTGGAGCACGCCTACACCAAGGACGGGGGGCTTGCGGTGCTCTTCGGCAACATCGCGCAGGACGGATGTGTGGTGAAGACTGCCGGCGTTGACCCTTCGCTGTGGAAGTTCAGCGGTCCGGCGCGGGTGTTCGACTCGCAGGAAGAGGCGTGCGACGCCATACTGGGCGGAAAGGTGAGAAAGGGCGACTGCGTGGTCATCACACACGAGGGACCGAAGGGCGGACCGGGCATGCAGGAGATGCTCTATCCCACGTCATACATCAAGAGCATGCATCTCGGCAAGGAATGCGCGCTCATCACCGACGGCAGGTTCTCCGGAGGGACAAGCGGACTGAGCATCGGACACATATCGCCTGAGGCTGCCGCAGGAGGCAACATAGGCAAGATTATGGACGGCGACATCATAGACATCGACATACCTTCGCGCTCCATAAACGTGCGCCTCACCGATGCCGTGCTACAGGCGCGCCCGCAGAGACCATTGAGACGCACCCGCGAGGTGAGCCGCGCGCTGAAGGCATACGCACGGAGCGTAAGCTCGGCGGACAAGGGAGGAGTGAGACTGATAGATTAGAAACAATGGGCTGGCGGACGGAAGACGTTTCCATCACACTCCGCGCGGCTCGGTAAAAAGGAATATAAATGTCAAAGGAAATTATAACAGGAGCGGAGGCGCTCATGCGCTCGCTGCAGAACGAGGGGGTGAAAACCATCTTCGGCTATCCCGGCGGAGCCATAATGCCGGTTTTCGACGCTCTTTACGATTATACAGTAGGCGACAGACATGCCTTCAACCATGTGCTCGTGCGCCACGAGCAGGGGGCTGCCCATGCCGCGGAGGGATATGCCCGTGTGAGCGGTGAGGTGGGCGTGTGTCTGGTCACGAGCGGTCCCGGTGCCACGAACACTCTCACCGGAGTGGCTGACGCCATGATGGACTCCACTCCCATAGTGGTCATAGCAGGACAGGTGGGCGTAAGCGCGCTCGGCACGGACGCCTTTCAGGAGGTCGACCTCGTGGGCATAGCGCAGCCTATATCCAAATGGAGCTATCAGATAAGACGCCCCGAGGACATTGCGTGGGCTGTGAGTCAGGCGTTCTACATAGCCCGTTCGGGACGTCCCGGACCTGTGGTGCTCGACTTCCCGAAGAACGCGCAGGTGGGAACAACGGAGTGGAAGCCGGTCAAGGTGACGTCAGTGCGCAGCTATGAGCCTTACCCCAAGCTCGACGACGGGGCTGTGGCGCGTGCCGCCGCACTCATCAACTCTGCCCGCCGGCCGCTCGCCCTCGTGGGACAGGGCGTCGAGCTGGGCGGCGCGCACAACGAGCTGGTGGAGTTTCTTGAGAAAGCCGACATACCGGCGGCGCGCACGCTGCTCGGACTCTCGGCTCTTCCGTCGGGCCATCCGCTCAATATGGGCATGCTCGGCATGCACGGCAGCTATGCGCCAAACGTCAAGGAGCAGCAGTGCGACGTGCTCATCGCCATCGGGATGAGGTTCAGCGACCGCGTGACGGGGCGTCTCGACACCTATGCCCGACAGGCTAAGATAATACATTTCGACATCGACAACGCCGAGATAGACAAGAACGTGAAGACCGATGTGGCGGTTCTGGGCGACTGCAAGATGTCGCTGCCTGCCGTGACAAGGCTGCTCGAGAAGAACAGTCACCGTGAGTGGATAGACAGTTTCCGCCCGCTCGCTGACGAGGAGGATGCCCGCGTCATACAGCCTGCCATACATCCGCACGACGGTCCGCTGCTTATGGGCGAGGTGGTCAATGCCGTGGCTGAGGCGACAGGCGGCGACGCGGTGCTCGTGAACGATGTGGGGCAGAACCAGATGTTCTCGTGCCGTTACTTCAGATACAACTCCAAGCGGAGCGTCGTCACCAGCGGCGGACTCGGCACGATGGGGTTCGGACTGCCGGCGGCTGTGGGGGCGACGTTCGGAACGCCTCATCGCACGGTGTGTCTTTTCACAGGCGACGGCGGATTCCAGATGAGCATACAGGAGCTCGGCACCATAATGGAACAGCAGGCACCCGTTAAGATAATACTGCTCAACAACAGTTTTCTGGGCAATGTGCGCCAGTGGCAGTACATGTTTTTCAACAGAAGATACTCCTTCACACACATGCTCAACCCCTCTTATGAGCACGTCTGCCGGGGATATGGCATCCCTTACGCCGTCGTTACGGAGCGTGACGCGCTGCACGACGCTGTCGCACGCATGCTCTCGACGCCCGGACCTTACGTGCTCGAGTGCGCCGTGAGGGAGGAGGACAATGTCCTGCCGATGACGCCTCCGGGGTGCAGCGTCGACGAGATGTTGCTTGAAATAAAATAACTATCAACAGGAAGGAAATGGAGAAAAACTTATATACATTGCTTGTTTATTCGGAGAACCTCGCCGGAATACTCAATCAGATAACCTCTGTGTTCACGCGCTGCCAGATAAACATAGAGAGTCTCAACGTGTCGGCGTCGAGCATACGCGACATACACAAGTACACCATCACGGCGTGGAGCGACGAGGAGCAGATACAGAAGATAACAAAGCTCATCGAGAAGAAGATAGACGTGGTGAAGGCTGACTTCTACCGCGACGACGAACTGTTCATCCATGAGGTGGGACTCTACAAGATATCCACTCCGAAACTGCTCGACAATCCGGAGATATCGCGCACCATACGGCGGCACGGAGCGCGGATGATGGAGGTGAACCCTACTTACAGCACCGTGCAGTATGCCGGACTGACCGAGGATGTGACCGACCTTTATTATTGTCTGAGCAAGTTCGGATGTCTGCTGCAATACAGCCGCTCGGGCAGGATAGCCGTGACAAGGAGCTTCGACGAGCCTGCGGCTGACTATCTTCACAGGCAGAAATACAACGACGACAATGGAAATGAAGAGTAAGATAGGTAATTATGATTTTCAGGTGGAGCCTTTCCACTGCGATTTCTCACACCGTATGTTCCTCGGACATCTGGGAAACAGTCTGCTCAATGCAGCCGACTTCCACTCCAACGACAGGGGATTCGGCATGAACTTTCTCAATCCTTTGCACCGCACATGGGTGCTCTCGCGCCTCGTCATGGAGATGGAACGCATGCCGGAGGCTTACGACACCATCACCGTAAGCACATGGGTGGAGAACGTGAAACGCTATTTCACAAGCCGCAATTATGTCGTGAGGGACAGCGGCGGACGGCTGTGCGGATATGGAAGGAGCATATGGGCGATGATCGACACCGTGACGCGGCAGCCGGTTGACATAATGGCTGTGCGCGACGGACTCATTGCCGGGTATGTCGACGATGTGACGCCGTGCCCCATAGAGCCGCCATCGCGCGTGAAAATGGACGATGGGGCTGCTCCGGTGCGTACCGTCGAGACACGCTACAGCGACGTTGACGTTAACGGACACTTCAACAGTGTGAAATATATAGAGCATATTCTCGACCTGTGGGACATCGGGTGGTATCGAGGCAACGACATACGCCGCATCGACATTGCCTATGTTGCGGAGGCATACATGGGCGACCGGCTCAACATTTATCTTGAACAGACCGGTGAAAGTGAGTATTGCGTGCGCGTGACAAGGCTCTCCGGCGACGCGGAAAAGGAGTCGGAGACATGCCGTTGTAAGATTAAATTTGTGAAAAAGTGACAGAATATTTGGCTGATAGCTTATAAATTGCTATATTTGCCACCCCGTTTGATGAAATAATATAATAAACCGTGGCCTTCGGGTTGCATAAAAACAAGTTGAATATATGGCAGAATTGAATTTCGGTGGCGTGTTGGAAACAGTTGTCACCAGCAAAGAGTTTTCATTGGAAAAGGCACGCGAAGTGCTCAAGAACGAGACCATAGCGGTTCTGGGCTATGGCATTCAGGGTCCCGGACAGGCATGCAACCTGCGCGACAACGGATTCAACGTGATTGTGGGGCAGCGTCAGGGCAAGACATACGACAAGGCTGTGGAGGACGGATGGGTACCAGGTAAAACGCTGTTCTCCATAGAGGAGGCTGCCGACAAGGGTACGATAATATGTATGCTTCTGTCTGACGCCGGACAGATAGCCGTATGGCCTAAGGTGAAACCTTATCTCACGGCTGGCAAGACTCTTTATTACTCGCACGGATTCGCCATCACGTGGAACGACCGCACGGGCGTTGTGCCGCCTGATGATGTCGATGTGATGATGGTTGCGCCCAAAGGCTCGGGCACGTCGCTGCGCTCGATGTTCCTCGAGGGACGCGGACTGAACTGCTCGTATGCCGTATATCAGGATGCGTCGGGCAGGGCGGAGGACAAGGCTATAGCCTTCGGAATAGGCATAGGCGCGGGCTATCTGTTCAAGACAACGTTCCAGCGCGAGGCTACAAGCGACCTTACCGGTGAGCGCGGATCGCTCATGGGTGCCATCGAAGGACTGCTCGAGGCGCAGTATGAGGTGCTGCGCGAGCACGGACATTCACCGTCTGAGGCTTTCAACGAGACTGTGGAGGAACTCACACAGAGCCTCATGCCGCTCTTCGCGGCTAAGGGAATGGACTGGATGTACGCCAATTGCTCCACCACCGCACAACGTGGCGCGCTCGACTGGGCACCACGTTTCCGCGACGCTATAAAGCCTGTCATGGAGTGGCTTTATCTTTCCGTGAAGACAGGCAACGAGGCGCAGATTTCCATCGACAGCAACTCGCAGCCCGACTATCGTGAGAAACTCAACGCCGAACTGAAGGCTATGCGTGAGAAAGAAATGTGGCGCGCTGCCGAAACTGTGCGCAAGCTCCGTCCTGAGAACGAGGAGCTCTGAGCATAAGACTGCTCATTCTACAATCCGTCACAACCATGTCTGTTTTTCATTAAGGCTTGGTTGTGACGCTTTTTTTATTTCATATTCATGCCATGAATGCCATACCGCGCCTCATTTCAGGTGCTTTACCCGCCCGCCATCGTACCGCCCACCCTGTAGAGACGCAAAATCTTGCGTCTCCCGACCACTCCATACTAATATGTAATCACAACATCATCCTACCCGTCAGTGCTTTTCCATCTCGCGGAACGCACGGTTCCGCGCTATGAATCTCCGTTTTCCGATGAGCCGTCTTAGGCTTTACATCATGCCATATATATTATTACATTATACCATATATATGATTACATCATGCTATATATATTATTACATCATGCTATATATATAATATGGTGTGAACGGCGCGCATATTTCATATGTTGTTCTTGCATTTATGCTGGCGCGGATTTATATGAACGATTTTCGTGTATAATCTGTAATAAGATGGCTTAATTTCAAGTTGTCATGTGTCGGATGCCTTTAAAAAAAAGCGATGAAGTACGTTTGGTTTGTATTTTTCCGATTTTTTGTTGTATATTTGTACTATTATTTTAAAGGAGGGAAACATTTTAAGCGTGGTGATATGCTACATTCGCCGCGCTCCTCCGCCTGATGTAAGCAAACCATAAATAGAAAAGGGAAAACCCTTGAACCGTGTATGGAAAGACAAAAGAGATACTCCAAGACAATCATAGGCATGTGCATGACGCTTCTCGGAATGCTGTCGTGCGGACATGCCGGACAGACCGGTGTGATAGCGGAGAGAGAACGCATAGACACACTGCTCATATCGCGTTTCGATTCTGTATATACCAATCCTGACCTGATGGAGAAACGGTTCCGCGAAGCACAGAAAGGACTGACCGACAGTATGTCGTATTACAGGCTGGAACTGTTTGCCGGATACTGCCGCCACCTTATGGGGAACACCTCGGATGCCGTCAGTATCAACCGCAAGGTTATGGCTTATGCCCGTTCGCACGAGGGGTGTGAGGCTCTGGAAGCCATGTGCTGGAATCACCGCCGCGCGCTGTTGCTGGGCATGAACATGCGCGACTCGTCCATAGCATGCCTTCATCACGCCTACGACGCGCTCTACCGCACCCCCGACAGGCGCGAGCTTGAGAACATATGCATAAACCTTGCGGACGAGTACAGACAGAAAGGCGACTGGGACAGTGCGGCACGTTACTACCGCAAAGCATTGTGGGTTGCCGACTCGCTGGGCTCGGAGAAGGTGAGGTTCAGCATATATGTCGGTCTGGCACAGGTGTATGCGGATATGCATAACTTCTCTCAGGCACATCATTATTTCGACATGGCGGAGCGCAATCCGGAGGAAAGGCTGGAGTATGAGGAGTATTACTTCCTTAACTCCAAGGGCAACTGCTACTACTTCGAGGAACGTTACACAGAGGCATTGGAGTGCTTCATGAAGGCATACGGCATAGTCAGGAAGTTCAGCCAGCCGTCGCTCGACGCGCTTACGGAGGCCAACATCGGTGAGATATACACTCTACTGGGACGTTACGATTCCGCTCACTTCTATCTGGACAAGTCGTATGCGCATTTCGCTCAGGCTCCGCAGGCAAACGAGGACGCCATGTTCTATCTCAACAGCCTGCAGGCTGCGCTCGCACTCAACGAGCACAGGCTCGACGAGGCGGGCTGGTATCTGTCAAAGCCTTACAATCCCGAGCGCGTGGGACCTTCTTACATGTATCTTCACAACAAGCGTCTGATGGAGTATTACGAGCGTCAGGGCGACTGGCGCAAGGCTTACATGTACAGGGAAATGGTGGAGAAATACAACGACTCGATACGCAACGAGCGACACATGAACAGCATCGCGGAGATAGACTACCGCTACCGGCAGGACACAACGCTCCTGAAGCGTGACATACTCATAGCCGGAAAGAACGTGCAGCTGTCCGAACAGCACACCACCATCGTCTTCATCGTCGCCCTGCTCCTCATTGTCGTGCTCGGGGCGGTGCTGGTGTTCGTATACGTGCGGCGCAAGAACGAGCGCATATATGCCCGTCAGCTCGCTCTGGTTACAAGGCTTCGCATGGACAATGTGAAGAACCGCATATCACCGCATTTCACGCTCAACGTGCTCAACGCCATCATGCCGGCTATGAGGCAGTATGAGGAACTGTCGCATAAGATGCAGCTCTTCGTGAAGGTGTTGCGCTCAAACCTGCTCGCATCAGACAAGATGGCGATGACACTTGCCGAGGAGATGGAGGTTGTTAAGGACTTCGTGAGTCTCCGCGAGCAGACCAATCCGGTGACGCCGCATGTCTCTTGGCATGTGGACGAGACTGTGGACACGGGCATCCTCGTGCCCACTATGTGCATACAGATTCCCGTTGAGAACGCCTTGAAGTACGCCTTCGACGGCATGGAAGGCAGTGGGGAGATAACGGTGAGCATCGACGGCAGGGACAGGGGAGCGCTTGTGAGCATCCGCGACAACGGATGCGGATACAATCCCGGCGCGCACAGCAACTCGGAACGCGGCACTGGAAACGGTCTGAAGATGCTCTACCGCACGGTGGAGATGCTCAACGCGAGAAACACCGTGAAGATGCGGTTCGACATACGCAACCTTTCGGATGCGGGAGAGCGTGGCACTCTCGTCACAATATACATACCTTATAGCTATCAGTTCAACCTATAACACATAAAAAGACCTATGAACAACAAAGTGATGTCAGCCGTCATCATCGATGACGAACCAGGAGCCATACGTGCCTTGGAGGCTGACCTGCTGGCTTACGACGACATTGTCGTTGCCGACACACAGACAAGTGTCGGGAAGGCGAGGCGCAGCATAATGCGCCATCAGCCCGATATTATTTTCGTTGACGTGGAGATGCCGGGCACGAGCGGCATAGAGCTGATGAAGGAGATGAGACCTCTCATGGGCAGCAACATGCACGTGGTGTTCTACACGGCATACGACAAGTACCTTATCGACGCGCTGCGCGCCTCGGCGTTCGACTATCTTCTCAAACCATATACCACCGAAGAGCTGCGTGCCATAATAGAGCGTGTGAGGGACGACAGGCGCAGCGGCAGAGGTGTGGCGGCACCGCAGGCACCCGACATAGTCTCAGGCGACCGCTTCGCCGTGCAGACCGTAGACCGTCTCATGCTGCTCCGGCGTCGCGAGATTCTCTTTTTCCGCTATGACGAGAGCCGTTGCTGGGTCATTGTGCTTACCAGCATGGAGGAGCACCGTCTGCGCCGCACCACCAAGGCTAAGGAAATACTCGCCATGAGCAGTACGTTTGTGAAGGTGAGCTCCAACTGTATTCTCAACATCGACTACCTCGCATCGGTGGAGTACACCACGCTCAGGTGTGTGCTCTTCCCGCCGTTCAACAATCTGGAGATAATGGCGAGCCGCCGTCACTATTCGGAGATAAAAGAGGCTCTGAAGCTGCTGTGAACTGCCGGTGAGGCTCTTCGGCGGCGCGGTGCGGCAGGCTGTATGGCGTCAGGCAGTGGTGCGCGTGAAGCATCGGTCATTTCCCCGGTGTGTTTTAATTACCGCATAGTCACGTTTTTCTCCCGTTCGGGCACGGTTGTAGCGCGTACGGTGCACGCCCGCTCCGACCGTGGTTGCATTTTTTCTTTTGTTTTCCTAACTTTGCGCATATAGATGCCGTGCGTCTCACGCGACTCCGCCGTTTCTCCGAAGCGGCTGCGCAGGCATGTATGGAGCGCGTAACGGCATCAGGTATGCGGACATACGCAGAGACGGTATTCTCATCCGCCTCTCATGGCGAGACTTTCCTGATCGGGAATGTCTGACGTCACTGTCGGCTTGCATTCACTATGGAAAAATAAAAACTCGTGCAGGCAGAGGTGATACTCGGGCATTCCTTTTTCATGTTACCCGTGTTGTCGGGCAGTCATATGTCCGTCAGCAGATTGCAGGGACAATATAAAACGATTATAATATGAACGATTTCAAGATTCTGGTCTCAACTGTCTTTGCGGCATTCATGGCTTTCATGCCTGCCGTGGCACAGGATAAGATCATCACGAAGGACGGTGACGTGCTCCAAGGATGGAATGTGGAAGTGAGCGACAAGTATGTTTTCTACAACACGGAGAATAAGACCGATGCCGACATCAAGCGCATGGAGAAGGACAAGGTGCTGATGGTTAAACGGCAGGACGGCTCCACGTTGAACCTGTATGAGGACGCTCAGCCGGCGGCAAAGCAGGCTCCGGCGGCTGCCGAACCGACGGGACAGGGTCCGGTGATGGTGAAGGTGACGGATCTGGACGATGCCGCGAGGAAAGCCAATGAGGAGGCATTGGCTCAGGTGAATGCGGAGATAACTTATCAGCCGGAAGAAGGTGAGGAGGAAGAAGACGCCGACAGGGCGTTGTTGAATCTTGGTGTTAAAGACGGATCTGTCTTGGATGATGGAAACGTAAAGATAAGTTTAATACGTGGAATGATGTTGCGTAGTAAAAACAAACCTGATGAATTTAAGAATATTGAGAATGATTTTGCATATGGATTATACAATCCTGCTATAACAGTACGTGTTGAAAACAAGTCTGACCGTACGGTGTATATAGACCTCGGAAACAGTTTCTTTGTACGAATGGGTCAGTCTTATTGCTATTATGTACCATCCTCCACAACCTCAAGTTCGTCGTCTTCGTCTGGTGCGGGCGTGAATCTCGGCAGCGTTGCGGGTGCGTTGAACATAGGAGGAGTCGTTGGTCAGCTGGCAGGAGGTGTTAATGTGGGTGGCGGAAGCACAAATGGCGGAAGCACAACAACGTATGCACAGCGTGTAATATCCATTCCTCCAAAGGCGAGCTATGACCTCAGCGCAATGTATATATTCGGAATCGAGAATACGGAAATTATTCCCGGATTGACGTATTCTGTTGATTTGATGCAAAGCAAATATCTGAGTTGCCTGAGAATGTCATATCAGAAAGGTGTATTAAAGAACGGTAGCCATTACAATTATACAACAGACAATTCGCCTGTTAACATATCCGCAATCGTGGCTTATTCCTTTTCAGAGAACTGCGCAGGCGAACGTGTAATGTCGGCAAACCTCTATCTGAAAGATGTGATAGGTGTAAAATATAATAAATGGACACTGAAAACGAAGGGCGAAATGACTTTTGCTGCAAAATCTTTATGGTTTACAGCGAAAGCCAAAGACTCTAAAGACGGTGGATTTCAGTTCCCGCAATAATCTGTACAAGACCGTACGGTGATGTCCATTATTCCGTTTATATAGGTCTGGAGCATAATAAGTCTTGGCTCAACAGCCTTCATTGTCGGCTGTTCCAGTATCAGCTCAACAGTCTGTGGTGATGTTTCGGGTTGTGAGATGCCGGGAGTCAGTTGGCGGATGACATGATAAATAATTATTTGTAGATAGTTTGCTTTGTTTTTTCATTGCTGTTCAATTTTTCATAACGGCAGTAAAAAACGGTCCGGCACCGGTTCCCGGTTGCCGGACTTTTTTATATCGCATAGTCTATGGCGGCATGTCCATGGTGCTTTCAACGCCCGGTTGGTGTATATCGGTTTCCGTTCCTGTTATGAATAAAATCAAATTAATATTGTTTGTTTCCCCCAGTAGAGACGCAAAATCTTGCGTCTCCCGATTAAAAATCGCATTGAAGGACAGCACGCAACAGTGTCCGCACCTTGCAATGGATTAATCATGAGACGCAAGATTTTGCGTCTCTACAGGCTGGCGCCATCGTTTTTATGTATCTGTAAAATCATATATATAATATTCGCTCCCCAAAAGTAGAGACGCAAAATCTTGCGTCTCCCGACCCACCCATACCAATATATTATATCAATATCATCCCCTCTGTCATCGCAATTCTCCCTCGTGAGACGCAAGATTTTGCGTATCTACTGGCTCGCGCGGTTGGAATAGGGCGAATGCACCACCTTTTATATGATTATATATTATTCTTTTTG
>ERZ857775.368-NODE-368-length-68072-cov-17.622227_pt1 | contig 68072 bp, 58 predicted proteins | sample MGYA00519698_ERZ857775 | MGnify/ENA primary metagenome ERZ857775 (study PRJEB31778, sample SAMEA3449363) | human gut metagenome | biome: human gut; feature: human-associated habitat; material: faeces | place: United Kingdom | collected 2010/2012 ...
CGCAGAGCGTGCAGCCGCAGAGCGTGCAGCCGCAGAGCGTGCAGCCGCAGAGCGTGCAGCCGCAGAGCGTTTCGCGCTTTCGCCCCGCGAGCGCGATGTGATCGCGTCGCTTGGCTAGCGCGAAACTAATCAGGAAGGAGGCCGCAGGTGCCCAAGAAGGACAAGCCGCTCACGGCGAAGCAGGAGGCATTCGCCCGCGAGATGGCCAAGCCCCGCGCCAAGCAGCAGGACGCGTACCGCGCGGCCTACGACTGCAAGCGGATGAACTACAACTCGATAAGCTGCGCCGCCTCCAAGCTGATGCGCGACCCACGAATCGCGCACAGAATCCAGGAAATCCGCGACGCGGCCGCAAAGGACTGCCGCTGGGAGCTGCAGGACGCGGCCGCCCCGCTGTTCGAGGTGCTCGACGGCGCGCTGCCCATCTTCCGCCGCCAGGCGGCCGAGGGCAGCATCAACGGCGACGCGCGCCTGGCCATAACCGAGAGCGTGAAGCTGCTCAACGACATGTTCGGCGTGGACGGCGCGAAGGCCGCCATGGCGGAGGCGGGGGTGACCATCGTTGACGACCTCGGTTAGGCTCTCGGACGTCGTGGCCTCCGTGTTCGCCGGCGTGTGGCGCTCCATCAAGGCGCACGAGTTCACGCACTACTGGTTCAAGGGCGGGCGCAACTCCACCAAGTCGTCGTTCATATCCATCGCCATCGTGCTGCTGATCATGCTCAACCCGGAGGCCAACGCCGTCGTGCTGCGCAAGGTCGGCAACACGCTGCGCACGTCCGTGTACGAGCAGATAGGCTGGGCGTGCGACGTGCTGGGCGTGGCGCACCTGTTCGACTTCGGCCTGTCCCCCATGGAGGTGACGTACCGCCCCACCGGGCAGGTCATACGCTTTGTGGGATGCGACAAGCCGAAGAAGCTGAAGTCCGCGAAGTTCCGCACCGGCTACTGCGCCGTGGTGTGGTTCGAGGAGGTAGACGAGTTCGACGGCATGGACGAGGTGCGCAGCGTGCTGGCCACGTTCCTGCGCGGCGGCGACATGTTCTGGGTGTTCTACAGCTACAACCCTCCCCGCTCGGCTCGCAACTGGGTGAACAAGGAGGCGCGCGACCTGGAGGCCCACCCGGGCGAGGACGGGCGCTTCATATGCCACACCACGTACCTGGACGTCATAGACGAGCACCCCGAGTGGATAAGCGCCGCGGCGCTGGCGGAGGCCGAGCGCAGCCGCCGCAAGACGCCCGACTCCTACCGCTGGCAATGGCTCGGCGAGGTCATCGGCACGGGCTCCGAGGTGTTCCCCGACAAGCTGCTGGACATACGCCCCATCACCGCGGAGGAGCGCGCGTCCATCGCCCTGCGCTCGTTCGGCGTGGACGCGGGCAGCGTGCACCCCTGGGTGTTCATGGAGGCGGGCTACGACGAGAACGAGCGCGTACTGTACCTGCTGGACGAGGAGAGCCGCCAGGGAACCGAGGCCATCGACGTCAAGACCGCCGAGCTGGTGGCGGCCAAGCTGCAGGCGGCCGAGGACCCCGCCGCCGACGTGTGGTGCGACAGCGCGGCGCGCGGCATGATCCTCTACTACCAGGAGCAGGGCATCGGCGCGCAGAAGTCGCTCAAGCAGGGCCTGAACGCGCCCAAGAGCCGCATCAGGTGGATGCAGAACCTTACGCGCATAGTCATCGACCCCGACCGCTGCCCGCTCGCCGCCAAGGAGTTCCCCGAGTTCGAGTACGTGTCGAACGGGCAGGGCGACATAACCGAGACACTGCCGAAGGTGAACGACGACGCGATAGACGCGGCGGGCTACGCCGCAGGACTGTGGATAAGGAGCAACCTCTGATGGAGAAGCGAGGCAACACGGGCTACGCCGAGGCGTGGCTACGCCGCATGGGATACCAGCCGGACACCCGCATGCAGGGCATGGTGGGCGTCTGGTTCGGCTGGTTCGCGGCGAACAACGGCTGGTACCACTACAGCGAGCGGCGCGGCTTCCGCGTGTACAAGCGCGAGCGCGCCAGCCTGCACCCGGCGGCGCTCGTGGCCGACGAGTGGGCCAGTCTGCTCATGAACGAGAGCACGATCATCTCCAGCACGAGCGACGAGCGCCGCGCCTGGATGGCGCGCTACTTCGCCAACCCCACGACAACGGGCGGGGACGGCCAGGAGGCGACGGAGGGCAACGCGCCGGCGCAGCAGCCCACGGAGGACAGCGGCGCGCCCTCCTCGTTCGCCATGGACAACGCCGACTTCATAGCACGTGCGTTCGCCATGGGGACCGGCGCGTGGGTCATCGAGCCGCGAGGCGTGACCGACAGCGCCTACACGCCCGACGCCGAGCTGCGCATCGTGCGCTACGACGCCACGCAGATAGTCCCGCTCACGTGGAGCGCCGACGACTGCACGCAGTGCGCGTTCGTGGGCCGCGTGGAGGTCGCCGGGCGCGACTACGACCAGTGCCAGGCCCACGTGCTCAAGGGCGGCACCTACCACATCCTCACGCAGCTGTTCGACACCCGCACGCACAAGCAGGTGACGGTCGAGGGCATCAGCGCCGACATGGACACGCGCTGCACCCGCCCGCTTTTCGCGCTGGTGCGCCCCGCCGTGTCGAACCGCTTCTACGACTACTGCGCGATGGGCGCGAGCGTGTACTGCAACGCCGTGGGAGCCATGAAGGTGGTCGACGAGGCCGCCACCTCCCTGCTCGACCACATTCGCGTGGGCCGCCCGCGCACGTTCGTGGACAAGACCCTCATAGAGTCCAAGACCGACAAGGGGCCGGACGGCAGCCTCACGAAGACCTACTACGCCTTCGGCGAGGCCGACGACACCATCTTCAGCATGAACCCCGGCGACGAGGGGTCGGCCAAGATTCAGACCGTTCAGAGCGACCTCAAGGCCGACGAGAACGCCAGCGCCATCAACACGGGCCTGCGCCTGCTGTCGGTGGCGTGCGGCTTCGGCAACGGCTACTTCTCCTGGGAGTCGCACACGGGCCTGAAGACCGCCAAGGAGGTGGCGGCCGACAACTCGCAGCTGATGCGATCCATCCATCGGCACGAGAACGCCCTGCGCAAGTCCATCGTGCGCCTCGTGAACGGCATGGCCGACGCGTGCCGCAGCATCAAGGGCGAGGCCGTGCCCTACGGCGACGTCACCGTGGACTTCGACGACTCCATCATCAGCGACACGCAGAGCGCGCGCGAGATGGCCATGAGCGAGGTCGGCGCGGGCATCATGGCCCCGTGGGAGTACCGCCGCCGCTTCTACGGCGAGACCAGCAACGAGGCCAAGGCCAACGTGCCCGAGCAGCAGGGCGGCGCGTTCGACATGCTGGGCGACGGGCTCGCCTGATGCTGGGGCCGGACTACATAGAGCACTTCACCGACGCAGCGCAGGGGGCCATGGACGAATACGCCCTGCGCCTGGTGTGCATCTACGCCGCGCTCATAGGCTCCATCGACTTCGAGGGCGACAGCGCCTACTCGCAGGCCGCCCGCAGGGCGGCGCTTGCCGCCAAGGACGTGCAGAAGGCCATGAACGAGGAGGGCCGCAGAGCCGCGCGCGAGGCTGCCAAGGCTGCGGCCGAGGCCGTGGCCAAGAGCGCCGAGGCCGACCTGGCCACGCTGGGCACGGCCATGGGCGCGCTGTCCAAGGCGATGCAGTGGAGGCTGCACAACTCCGCGCGGGCCACGGCGGCGGGAGTGCAGGACGTCGTGAGCCGCGACAACCTGAAGATGCCCGCCAACGTGCAGCGCGCCTACCTCGAAGTCGTGGCGCAGGCCGTGGCTCGGGTGAACTCGGGCATGGCGGGCTACGAGCAGGCCACCCGCGAGGCCGTGCTGAAGCTGGCGCGGCGCGGCGTGTCCGTCGTGGACTACAAGAGCGGGGCGTGGGCGCAGGCCGACGTGGCCATGCGCCGCCACATCCGCACCCAAGCGGTGCAAGCGGGCAGCCGCAACACGCTGGAGCTGCTTGAGGAGACCGGGCACGACCTCGTGCAGACCTCCTCGCACGGCGGGGCGCGAGAGAGCCACGCCAAGTGGCAGGGCCGCGTGTTCAGCCTGTCGGGCAAGTCCAAGAAGTACCCGCCGTTCTACCGCGAGACGGGCTACGGCTCTGTCGATGGCCTGTGCGGCGCGAACTGCAAGCATGACTTCGGCATCTACGTGGAGGGCCAGCCGCTGCGCTACGAGCGCGACCCCGACGGAGGCGACGAGAAGCGCGAGAAGCGATACCAGGCAGAGCAGAAGCAGCGCGAGCTTGAGCGCGGCATACGCGCCGCCAAGCGCGAGGCAACGGCCCTGGAGGCCGCCGGGCTCGACAACACCAAGGAGCGCCTGCGCCTGGGCAAGCTGCAGAAGCGCCAGCGCGAGCACATAGCCGCCCATCCCTACCTGTCCCGCGAGCGCACGCGCGAGGCCGCCGTGGAATCGAAGGAACGCATCTACCCGCTTGCCACGGACAAGACCTGGGTGCGCGAGAAGTTCATGCCGGGCAAGGGCGCGGGCACCGCCGCAGACGTGAGCCGCCGCGCCGTGAACGGCAGGGCCTACCACGACAAGGTGGCGTCCCTTCCCATCCCGAAGCGCGCAAGCGAGGCCGTGTACGCCGAGAGCCGCCGCATCCTGCGCGACCGCGACGGCACGGGCTACGAACGCATGTCCGTCGTGTCGTGGAAGAAGGGCGAGCGCGTCACCGACACCTTCGGGCACGGCCTGAAGAGCCAGGCGTGCGGCCTGACCGCCAGGCAGGTGGAGGCGTGCAGGCGCACCAAGGGCGGCGTGGTGCTGATCCACAACCACCCCATGAGCTCGCCGCCGTCGTGGACCGACATTCGAACGGTGGCGGAAAACGACTGGGTGCGCAGCTCGGTGGTGGCGTGCCACGATGGTACAATTTACGAAATCAAGGTGAACGACCGCAGCGTCGTGCAAGCGTACGAGGAGCTGCGAGAGCTGGCGAAAAGAGAGTGCCCGAACGCGGGCGGCGATGTTATCGACCAGCTTGCCACCGAAATGCTCTACGAGCGAAACGAGGAAGCGAAATGGTTCAGGCTGACAAAAAAGAAGTGACGCCAGAGGACTGGGTGCTCGTCATAGACGACAGCGCCTCCGAGTCGAAAGCCGCCGAAAAGCTGACCAAAGAAGAGCGCGAGGAGCTTTTCGCCAAGTCCCGCAAGGTGCTGCGCGACGCGGGGCTAATGAAGTAGACCAAGCGACAACCGAGTAGACGCACGGCATCAAGGCCGCCCATCACGGGCGGCCTTTTCTTTTGCCTGGCGACACCTCGGGGAAGATGCGGTCACGCGATGGGGCGGCGACAACATGCCCCGCACGCGACCGCGGCGACAACGGCGGGCCATCCAAGCGCGCAGGGAAGCGCGACAACCAAACACGGAAGGAGCAAGCGATGGCTGAAGACAACAAGCCCCAGGGAAACGAGGGCGGCGAAGGCCAACAGACCGAGCCCCAGAAGGAGGTCGTGTCCTACGCGAAGTACAAGCGCGAAACCGACGAGTACCAGGAGCAGGTGAAGGCCCTCAAGGCCGAGCTGGAGCAGCGCGACAAGCAGATCGAGGAGTTCACCTCCAAGGCGGGCAACGCCGAGGAGCTGCAGGCCGCGCTCGACAAGGCCAAGGCCGACAACGAGGCGTACAAGGCCGACGCCGAGAAGCGCGAGGCCGACATGCGCCGCGACTTCGCCATCGACACCAAGCTGGCGCAGATGGGGGTGCGCAACGCCAAGGCGGCGCGCGCGATCATCCCGAACATCGCCGACGCGAAGCTGGACGAGCAGGGCAACCTCACGGGCATCGACTTCGAGGCCCTGAAGAAGGACAACGCCTACATGTTCACCGACCAGCCCCGCGAGAGCGCGGGCGGCGACCCCAAGGGCGGCGCAGGCTCCGACGGCCTGGCCGACTTCCGCGCAGCTTTCGGACTCACCGACGGATCTTCAAAGGAGTAAATCATGCCAAACAGCATCGAGCTGCCCAAGGGCTACGAGAACGTGCTCATGGAGGCGTACCGCAAGGAATCCCTGACCGCAGTGCTTGAGAGCGCCGCGCCGCAGGGCAACATCGCGCAGATGGAGCAGCTGGGCGAGTTCTACTATCCCGTCTACTCCATGGGCGGCCTGGGCGACGTGCAGGCCAACGGGCGACTGCCGCAGAACAGCGGCGCGTCCCTGACTTGGAAGCCCATCAGCGCCAACTACGACCGCGGCACCATCCTGGAAATCGACCAGAAAGTGGACGCCCAGTCCTTCAACCTGGCGTTCGGCAACGCCGCCGCGCACTTCAACCGCACCAAGGTGGTGCCCGAGGGAGACGCGTTCGTGTTCTCCACGCTGTGCGCAGGCACCGGCATCACCAAGGAGCAGAAGACCTACGCCGACGGCGCGGACATGCTCAAGGGCCTGAACGCCGCCATGTGCGACATGGACGAGAAGGAGGTGCCGGAAGAGGGCCGCGTGCTGTTCATCACCCCCACCCTGCTGGGTATGGTGAAGGACCTGGACACCACCAAGTCCCGCGAGGCGCTGGACGGCTTCTCCTCCATCGTGAAGGTGCCGCAGTCCCGCTTCTACAGCGCCATCGACCTTTTGGACGGCACCACCAAGGACGAGGAGATCGGCCACTACAAGAAGGGCACCGGCGCGGTGGACATGAACTTCCTCATCGTCCACAAGGACGCCGTGGTGCTGCGCTGGAACTTCGCGCACGGCAAGGTCATCGACGCCGAAGACAACCAGCAGGGCTTCGGCCACCTGTTCAAGTACCGCAAGTACGGCGTGTGCGGCGTCCGCGAGAACCTGGCGCACTACATCACCGCAGGCATGAAGGCCGCGTAGGAAGGAGGCGCGACATGCGCACCGTTGGACTGGCCTTCGAGAAGGAGGCCCCGAAGAAGGCCAAGCCCGCCAAGGGCAAGGCGGAAAAGCCAGAGGCGAAGGCCGCAGACGAGCAGCCCGCCAAGGGCAAGGCGGAAAAGCCAGAGGCGGCCGAGGACGATGGAAACTAGAGCCCCGACCCACGAGGACTACCTGGCAGCCGGGCGCGGGGAGCTGTCCGCCGAGGAGTTCAAGGCGGCGCTCCCCCACGCCACGGCAGCCGTGCGCGACCTGATCTTCCCCAACGAGCCGGACGGCTCCGAGGAGTGGGCGCGCGCGGTCATGGCGGCCTGCGAGGTCGACGCCGCATACGGATGCTCGGGCGGCATCATGGAGGGCGGCGGCTTTACCGTCGGCTCGTTCTCGTGGAACCCCGGTACCGAAGGGGCCAGCGCCTACCGCAGCGACATGGAGGCCGCCGTCCGCCGCGAGCTGCTTGGAACGCCGCTGCTCTACGCGGGCATCGGGGGTACCAGATGATGCGGGTGCCGCGCTCGGCGCGGCCCTCCACCATGTCCGTCAAGGTGCCCATGGAGGGCGGCTACGGCGGCGAGTTCGAGCAGCCCGTCGAGGTGCGCCGCGTGCGCTTCGAGCCCGTCTCGGCGTGGCTCGTGCGCGAGTACGCCCTGGGCGACGGCGCGCAGGGCCTCGTGATAGCAGACGGCGCGGACAGCCCCGGCATGTTCGACGTGCCCGTGGGCAGCCGCGTGAGCATCGACGGGGGCGAGTGGATGAACGTGGCGAGGTGCACGCCCCGCCGCGCGTTCGGCACCCGTCCCCACCACTGGGAACTGGAGGTGAGGTAGCCATGCCCGCAGCAGTTACGGTCGACCTGACCAAGCTCATGAAGCGTTTCAGCGCGAAGGAGCTGGAGGCCAAGCAGGTGAAGTTCGCCATGAGCGTGGCCGAGGACATGAACGCGTTCACGCCAGAGGACACCAAGCGCATGCACAACTCCATGCAGGCCGCCTCCGACTTCAGGCAGGGCCTCGTCATATGGGACGCCGACTACGCCGCCTACGTGCGCGACCTGCCCGACAGCTCCATCAAGCACGGCAAGAACCCGAGGGCCAAGGCCGACTGGCCGAAGGCCGCGAAGGAAGCGCACGGCGAGGACTGGGAGCGCCTGGCCGTCGACCTCCTGACCGAGGGGGCGTGACATGGCCCCGGACGTGATGGAGGCGGCGAAGGCCGCCATAGAGGCCCTGGGCTACGGCCCGGTGCTCCTCACCCGCCTGGCAGCATCGCGCGGCCACGACGACGCGGTGGTGCTGAGGCCCATGCCCACGGCCGACGCGGTGCGCCACATGGACGGCACCCGCCGTGTCGGATACGTGCTGCAGGTCATCGTGAAGGACACCTCCGAGGCCAAGGCCATGGGCGACGCCTACGACCTGGCCGACGCGTTGGACGGGGCCGACCTGTCCTCGCCCACCGGCTCCTACGGCTTCACCAGCGCGGCGCTGTACACAGAGCCGCAGGAGATAACGCCGCCGGAGGGCGGGCCGTACCTGTGGGAGTTCCGAATCAAAGCGACCATAACCATAGAGAAGGGATAACGATGGCAAAGAACCAAGACCTGGGCTTCGCGCCCAACTACATGAGCGCGCTGGAGATCGACACTACGCCAGACGCGGCCAGCCCCACGTGGGCCATCTTCTCGCGCGGCATCACCGAGGTGAAGCCGACCACCAACGAGACCACCGAGACCAAGGACTACTACGACGGCTACGGCACTCCCACCGACAAGGTGAAGAGCGTGCAGCCGCAGTACGAGGTCACAGGCGACCGCTGCTACGGCGACCCCGCGCAGGACTTCGTTGCCAGCCTGGCGCTTGAGACCGGCGAGGGCCGCACGGGCCACTTCCGCCACACCGACCCCAACGGCGACGTGGTGGAGGGCGACTGCACCTACCTGGGCCTGACCGTCGGCTCGCAGCAGGGCGCGGCGTCCGACCCCGGCGCGTTCTCCTGCACAATCTCGGGCGCTGGCGCTATGCGCTACATCCCCGCCAACAAGCTCAAGCAGCCCACGGGCGTCACCTGCACCGCGCCGACCGGCCCGGCCGTGGGCAAGTCCATGAAGCTCGCGCCGACCGTCACGCCCGCCGAGGCGAACGCCAAGTGCTTCTTCGCATCGGGCAACACCGAAGTGGCCACCGTCGACAGCGACGGCAACGTGACGGGCGTGGCCGCAGGCGAGGCGGTCATCACCGTGCGCTGCGCGTCCAAGCCGAGCATCTGCACGCAGGTGAAGGTCACCGTGGCGGCGAAGTAGCCGCAGGCGACACCAGACATAACCTCCTGGACATGGGGGCGCGGGCTAGTGAGCGGCCCGCGCCCCTTTTCTATGCCCGACGCTCACCGCTCACGAAAGGGGCAACAAATGGAACTTCTGAAAAACATCCGCGCGTACGAGGACGTGTTCTTCGAGGACCCCGAGGAGAACCCCGACACGCCGCGCTTCCGCGTGTGGTTCGACGACAAGCACATCGAGGAGTACCTGGCCAAGGTCGGCAACGCCATCGACCGCGCGCAGGCCAACGAGCAGATGGCCCGCGAGGCCGACACCCCCGAGAAGGCGGCCGAGGCCAACGCCGCGCAGGCCCGCCTCATGAAGCGCACCATCTCGGCGTTCATCGGCACCGAGGGCTGGGAGCAGCTGCTCGCGTGGATGGGCGGCGACGAGGGCCCCATCGCGCCCGAGGAGAACATCCGCATCCTGGGCGAGGTCTTCGCCACGTTCCTCAACATGTTGGCGCGCCACGCGACCAGCGAGCAGCTGATGGCGTGCGGCCTTGCATACAGCGAGCGCGCCGATCAGGTCCAGGCGCTCAACCGCGCCCAGCGCCGCGCCAAGGCCAAGCGCAAGAAGAAGGGCGGCAAGTAATGCTGCCAGCCGCGCTCACGGCCGAGCGGGTGCGGCTGCCCGACGGCACGAGCGCCACGCGCTACCCGTGGAACGGCGAGGAGGTGCTGGTGCGCGACGACGCGCTCACGATCATCCGCGTCATCGATGTGCTGACCGACGAGGACAAGTCCGACGACCAGCGCCGGGACGAGTTCCTGGCGCTGTTCTTCGTGGACTGGGCGGACGCGTGGTGCGCATGCGACTACGACGCCGCCGAGTTCGTGCGGATGCGCGACGCGGCGGTATGGGACATGTGCGGACTCGACCTGACCGGCGACCGCCCGCACGAGACCCCGCTGTGGGACTTGGAGGAGGACGCGGAGCGCATACGCACCAGCTTCCGCCAGGCCTACGGCATCGAGTGGGACGAGGTGCGCGGTCGCATCAGCTTTGCCGAGTTCGTGGCACTCGTGGGCGGCTGCCCGCAGGACACGCCGCTCGGCGCGGCCATCCACTACCGCAACCCGGCGACCAAGCCGAAGCCAACCAAATACAACAGGCAGGAGGTCGAGGCCTGGAACGCCGCCCACAAGGCGTTCGAACTCGGCAAAGGCCGCAGCTCACACGGCTCTGAGGAAGGAAGCGACGCGGCGATGCGCGATGTGTTCGCCGCGCTCAAGAGAGCGACGAGGTGAGCATGGACGGCAACGTCATCATCAAAGCGGTGCTCGACACCGTTGACGTATCCAAGAACATCAAGGCCCTGGAGCGCGACCTCCAGGGCATCTCCTGGAAGAACATAACCGAGGGCGACGAGAAGGCCGCGAAGCTGTCGTCCTCGTTCAAGAAGGCCGGCACGGCCGCCACGGTGACGCTGACCGCGCCCGTGGTGGCCGCCGGCAAGGCCGTATTCGGCGTGGCCAGCGACTACGAGCAGGCCAACGCCCGCATAGCCGCCGCGTTCGGCGTGTCCGGCGAGGAGGCCGAGCGTTTCAGCGGCATAGGCAAGCGCATATACGAGGGTGGCTGGGGCCAGTCCCTGGACGAGGTCAACGATGCGCTGATCCAGTGCAAGTCTACCCTTCGCGACGTGTCCGACGAGGACCTGCAGACCGTCACCACCAACGCACTCATGCTGTCGGACACCTTCGGCGCAGACGTGAACGAGTCCATACGCGGCACCAACGCCCTCATGGAGGGCTTCGGGCTGTCCGCCACCGAGGCCAGCGACCTGCTGACGGCGGGCATGCAGCGCGGCCTGAACTACACCGACGAGCTGGGCGACAACCTGAGCGAATACTCCGTGCGATGGGGCGAGGCGGGAATGAGCGCCAGCGAGTACTTCTCGCTGCTCGAAGCGGGCACGTCCAACGGCGCGTACAACCTGGACAAGGTGGGCGACTACCTCAACGAGTTCCTGACGGCGCTGTCCGACGGCCGCATGGAGGAATCCATCGGCTCGTTCAGCGAGGGCACGCAGGAGGTCTTCGAGAACTTCAAGAACGGCAGCGCCACCGCCGAGGACATGCTGCAGGCGGTGCTGGGCGACCTCACGCAGATGCCAAACGAGTACGACAAGGCCGCGCTGGCCTCAACCCTGTGGTCCTCGCTGGGCGAGGACAATGCCATGGGTATGATCGAGTCCCTGGCGGGCGTGCAGGACAGCTTCGGCGACGTGGCGGGCGCTGCGCAGCAGGCCCAGGAGGCCGCCTCCGACAGCTTCGCCGTGAAATCGCAGGAGGCCATGCGCGAGCTGCAGGGCTCCATCGAGCCGCTGGGGCAGCCGCTGCTCAACATCGCCACCAACGTGGCGGGTGTCGTCAAGTCGTTCTCCGAGTGGTTCGCCGGCATCGGCGAGGGCGGCCAGACCGCCGTGCTGGCGATCGCCACGATAGCGGCCGCCATAGGCCCCGTGCTGTCGACGGTCGGCACCGTCGTGGACACCGTGCCGAAAATCGGAGCGGCCTTCCAGGTGGTCGGCAAGCTGGGCACCGGCGCGCTGGGGCTCATAGCCGCGCACCCCGTGGTAGCGGCCATAGCGGCCATCATCGCCGCCGTGGTGCTGCTGTGGAACAACTGCGAGGAGTTCCGCGACGCGGTGACCGCCGTGTGGGATGCCGTGTGCGCCGCGTTCGAGGTGGCCATCCAGGTGGCGGGCGACGTGGCCCAAAGCGTCGGCGAGTTCTTCTCGCAGCTCGGCGAGACGCTGGGCGGCGTGTGGGACGGCATCTGCTCCACGGTGCAGGGGGCCATCGACGCCATAGCCGGGTTCTTCCAAGGCCTGGCCGGCACCGCCTCGTCCATCTGGGACGGCATCTGCAACGTGGTGCAGGTCGCCGTGATGCTTCTGGGCGAGATTCTGAACCTGGCCATCGAGACGCTGCTCATACCCTGGAACTTCATCTGGGAGAACTTCGGCGAGCAGCTGACGGCGGCATGGGACGCAATCTGCAGCGCGGTGGGAAGCTACATCGACGCGGTGAGCCAGGTCATCACCGACGTGGTGACGGCGCTCTCCGAATGGTGGGGCGCGACGTGGGAAGGCATCAGCGGCACCGCCAGCGCCATATGGGAGGCCATCTACGGCGCGGTGAGCGCATACATCCAGTACGTTAGCGACGTGATAGGCGCAGCCCTTTTGGTCATCCAGGGCGTGTGGGACACGGTGTGGGGCGCGGTGAGCTTCACCGCCTCCAGCATATGGGATGCCATCAGCTCGGCGATAGGCGCGGCCATCAATGCCATCAGCTCCACCATATCGGCGGTGCTGTCGGCAATTCAGGCGGTGTGGGACTCCATATGGGGTGCCGTGAGCAGCACGGCGTCGAGCGTGTGGGGCGGCATCAGCTCCACCATATCCAGCATCGTGAACGGCATCCGCGACACGATCTCCAGCGTGTTCAACGCCGCCAAGGACACCGTGAGCAGCGTGTGGAACTCCATCAAGAGCGCCATCGAGACGCCGATACAGAACGCCCGCGACACCGTGCGCAACGTCATCGACTCCATCAAGGGGTTCTTCAACTTCTCGTGGTCGCTGCCCCACCTGAAGCTGCCGCACCTGTCCATCTCCGGCAGCTTCAGCATCGCCCCGCCGAGCGTGCCGCACTTCGGCATCGACTGGTACGCCAAGGGCGGCGTGTTCAACGGCCCCAGCGTCATCGGCGTCGGCGAGGCGGGCCCCGAGGGCGTGGTGCCGTTCAACGAGCGCGGCGCGCGCCCGCTGGCCGAGGGCATCGCCAAGCTGCTCGACGGCAAGGGCGGCGCGGCCCATGGCGACACGAACGTGACAATCAACCTGTACGCGACCGTGCGGGAGGAGGCCGACATCGAGAAAATCTCCCGCCAGATAGCCAAGGAAATCAAACGGCAGGAGTGCTTCGCATGATATACAACGGCTTCGACTTCGCGCCGTGGTTCGACACCCGGCTCGTGACCCGCTCGCTGCTGCCCGAGTACGAAATCGCCACGCGCGACGTGCCCGGGCAGCCCGGCTCGCGCTTCATGCGCGCAGAGCTGAAACCCCTGACGATAGACGTGGCGGCGGCCTGGAGGGCGCGCCCCGCCGACGACATGGCGGCCCTTCGCCGCCTCATGGCCTCGCGCCTGCTGTGCCTCAAGGAGGCCGAGCTGTGGCTGGACGACGAGAGGCACCTGGGCCTGCGCTACATGGCCGTGCTGACCTCGCCGGGCGCGCTCGACACGTTGTGGCACACCGGCGAGGCCACGCTGACGTTCACGGCATACGACCCCGTGGCCTACGGGGCCGAGGGGCGCGCAACCGTGTCGGGCACCTCGGGCGTGCAGGTGGGCGGGACGTTCCGCACCTACCCCACCGTGACCGTCAGGCCCGGCGGCAGCACGTCGGCGCTGCGGCTGACGAACATGGGCACGGGCGAATTCGTGCAGATCGACAAGGCGGTGACGGCATCGAGCACGGTGGTCATCGACATGGCCGCCCCGCAGGCCACGGTGGACGGCAGCCCCGCGCCCGTGACCTTCGAGAGTGACTTCTTCCCGCTGGAGCCGGGGGCCAACAGCCTCAAGCTGTCCAGCGGCACCGCGACGGTACAGTGGACGGAAAGGTACGTGGGCTGATGATTCTGTGGGCATGCGACCGCTGGGAGGCGTACAAGGGACCCATCAAGACGCTGTTCGAGTGCGAGGACACGCGCGAGGTCAACGGCGAGAACGCCCTGAGCATCACAACGCTGGCGCGCCTCGACAAGGGCGACCGCCTGGTGTGGCGCGACCTCAAGGGCCGCTGGCACGAGAACATCGTGGACGGCGTGGAGGAGGAGCGCGCAAGCGCGGGCATCCTCTACACGTACTACTGCCCGACCTCGGCGCAAATCGAGCTCCTGGGCGACTACCTGGAGGACAAGCGCCCCTACGACGTGAGCGCCTACGCCGCGCTGGCCTCGGCGCTGTCCTCCTCGCGCTGGCAGGTCGGAACCGTGGCCGACCTCGGGCAGGCCGGCACGAGCTTCTACCACACCAACGCATGGGCGGCCATCCACGGCGTGGCAGACACTTGGGGCGGCGAGCTGTCGTTCGAAATCCAGGTGAGCGGCACCAAGGTGACCGCACGCCGCGTGTGCATGGCCAAGCAGGTCGGCGAGGACAACGGCAAGCGTTTCACCTACGCCAAGGACCTCGTGAGCGTCAAGCGCAGCGTGGACGAGGGCAACGTGTGCACCGCCCTGTACGGCTACGGCAAGTCCCTGCAGACCGCCGACGAGGACGGCAACCTGACGGGCGGCTACGACCGCAAGCTGACCTTCGGCGACGTGAACGGCGGGCAGAACTGGGTGGGGTCGGCCGACGCGCTGGCGCGCTGGGGACGGCCCGACGGCAAGGGCGGCAAGGCGCACGTGTTCGGCGACGTGGAGTTCTCCGACTGCGAGGACGCCGCCGAGCTGAAGAAGCTCACCGAGGCGCAGCTGGCGCAGTCGTGCGTGCCCACCGTGTCCTACACCGTGGACGCCACGGCGCTTGCGCGCGCCGGCGAGGGCTTCGAGGGCGCGGACGAGGGCGACCTGGTGACCGTGGTGGACAAGGTGTACGACCCGCCGCTGCGCGTGCGCACGCGCATCACCAAGGTGGTGGAGGACCAGCTGCGCCCCGGCGAGGTCACCTACACGTTCGGCAACTACCAGACGGTCGCCGAGCTGATGGCCGCGCAGAAGTCGGCCGCCAAGTCCACCGCCTCGACCATCCGGGCGACCGTGACCGAGGCCGTGAACGCCTCGAACAAGGCATCGACCGGCAAATGGGGCGAGAGCCTGGCGGCCGCCGAGGAGCGCCAGAAGGCGTACGCCAAGGAGGTCGGCGGCGGCGCCCAGGACTACACCGACCAGATAAGGGACGAGCTGGACAAGGCCCTCAAGGAGTACGCCGACAACGGGGACACCACGCTGGAGGAGGCGCTGAAGAAGTATTCCGACGACGGCAACCTGACCCTGGACGAGGTGCTGCGCCTGTACACCGACACGTCGATAGAGCAAAGCGAGAGCGTGCTCAAGAAAATAGACGAGGCCAACAAGGAGTACCTGGAAGGCGTCACGGACAAGCTGGACGAACGGCTGACGAGCGCCGAGGGCGAGGTGGATGGTCTGCAGAAGCAGCTCGACCAGCTGCCGACGGATATCCGCAAGAAGATCGTGGAAATACTCAACAGCGAGATAAACACCACGGGCGGCTGGGTGTACGAGGAGCCAGGCCAGGGCATCCTCGTGTACGACAAAAAGCCCGAGAGCGCCACCAAGTGCGTCAAGATAGGCGGCGGAATCATCGGCGTGGCCAACTCCAAGTACTCCAGCGGCGCGTGGAAGTGGCGCACGGCCATAACCGGCGACGGCGTGACCGCCGACGAGCTGACCACGGGCCGCATCAAAGGCGGGAACTCGTACTGGGACCTCGACAGCGGGGCCTTCTACCTGCGCGACGGCTCCATCTTCATGACCGACAGCAACGGCAACAGGGTTTATATCAACGCCACCAACGGCTTCCAGATATACGACAAGAACGGCTCCATCATCGCGGGCACCGTGCTGGTGGGCAGCACCTCCATGTTCCGCTGCAACATGGTCGGCACGTCGTCAACCAACTACATCACCACCGGCACGACGACGAACAACCACCCGGGAGCGTCGTTCGTGAACGGCTCGACCGAGTACTGCACCATCGAGGCCGTCCACGCGAAGGACAGCCCCACGGCGAGCTCGACCGACGGCGTGGGCATGTCCGCCTGCGGCTACGGCTTCCTGGCAGTCAACCGCTACTACCGCCAGACGTGGCTGACGACCCCCTACTACGCGGGCTACATGAGCCATCCCGACGAGCAGCTGTACATGAAGAGCGGCAACAACAACGCGGGCAGCTCGGCGTACGTGAAGCTGCAGGAGAACTCCAACAACTACGTGTACCTGGATAGCAGCCGCGCAGACATTGGGTCGTCGGGCACCGCCAGGATACTCGCCCCGAAGTTCGCCATAGGAACCAGTCCGAGCAGCGGCGGCACCTACGGGTACACGGGCTCCACGCAGTTCATCGGGTGCATCACCAACAACGGCAACAGCTGGACGTGGGGCACCATCAACGTGGTGAACGGAATCATCACCGGCATGAGCAGCATCACGGGAAACTAGACCAGCGAGAGAGGAAACGGAATGTTCTACCACCTTGTGCAGCAGCCCGAAGCGCCGCAGGCGCTCGACGGCGCGCCGAAGCCGCCCGAGGCGCTTCCGGTGTTCGAGTGCATCAGCGACCCGGCCACAGCGCGGGCCATCGTGGAATCGGAAGACGTATTCGAGTTCGACGGCAAGGGCGGCTTCACGCTCGTGTCCAGCCCCGTGGCCGTCATGGACGCGGAAGGCGGCGAGGCCAACGCCGTGGACTTCTCGGCGCTCACCGACGAGGAGATATGCGGGGTCCACAGAGCGCAGCCCGGCGACATATCGCGGACACTTGCGGCCGAAGGAAAGGAATGAGGCATGGCAACGCACGAGCTTACGCTCAACCTCAAGAAGACCAACATAGCGCCGCCCGTCATCACCGTGCACCAGGGCGACAGCGCCGAGGTCCTGAAGGCCGCCATCTACGACGGCGACAAGAAGGCGGCCCTGACGGGCTGCAAGGTGCACCTCATGGCTGCGAAGCCCGACCACACCTACGTGGAGCAGCAGTTCACTGGCATCAGCGACAACGTGGCCACCGTGACGGTCGACCCCGCCGTCTTCGGCGTGGCCGGGCTGCTCAAGGTGTGCTACGTGCGCGTGCGGAACGCGGCAGGGCTGGACGCCACCACCGAGAACGTCCTGGTGAACGTGCTGCCCTCGGCGAGCGCGTCGGGCGAGATATCCGGCCCGTACGTCGATGCGGTGGAGGCGATCATCGCGAACCTCGAAGGGCAGCTAGCCGACGTGAGCGCGCTGAACGCGCAGATGCAGAAGGCCGAGGCCTCCCGCGCGAGCGCGGAAAACCAGCGCGCCACGAACGAGAAGGCACGCCAGACCGCCGAAACCAAGCGCGCAGAGGCCGAGAAGAAGCGAGCCACGGCGGAAAGCGACCGCGTGACCGAGGCGTCGCAGCTGAAGACGGCCTCACAAGCCGCCACGGCTGCGGCAAACGGCGCGGCCTCGAACGCCGACGCGGCGGCAAACATCGCCCTGCAGATAGCCAACAGCGTGGCGCAGGGCAGCGCGGGCAGCTCGGACATGGCCAAGCAGAAGCAGCAGATAGCCGACCTGTACGGCAAGCTGGCCGACGCCACGGACGCGTTCATCTACGACGACGGCACCGTGTACTGCCCCGCCTCCAAGGCCAGTGCATCTGGCAGCACCATCACGTTCGGGAGCACCTGCACGGCGTCCGGCACAACCCTCAACCTCAAGTAGAAAGGCAACGAAATGGCACAAGCGAAAACCCTGTCGGTGGGCGGCATCGGCTACGAGGTCATCGACGATACCGCGCGCAGCAACGCGCAGACGGCGCTCAACAACGCCGAGTACAACCGCCAGGGCCAAATCGGCAAGTACGGCGGGCAGAACATCGCCACCATCCTGGCGGGAGAGATCGGCAGCGGCAGCGTGTACGACGCGCTGCATAAGCGCATCGCCGCCGCGAACTTCGCGGGCCTGCGCGTGGGCGACTACCTGGACGTGCCGCTTGTGAGCGCATCCGCCGTCACCACACAGCAATCTGTGCGGTTCCTGCTTGCCCACATCGACCCGTACCTTTACTGCGGCGACAACAGCAAGGGACACCATATCGCGTTCGTGGCCTCCGCGCCCATCGCCGTGGCCAAGACCGTGACCGGCGTTGCCAACGACAGCTTCCTGATGTGGGACACGACCAACACGAACCAGGGCACCGCCGACCAGAAATGCCCCTACCCCAACAGCAACCTCAAGGCGTGGGAGACGGCCTTCGAGGCGTGCCTGCCCGAGAGCCTGACCAAGTACCTGCTGACCCAGCGCGTCCTGCTTGAGGAGCGTTACAGCGCCAGCGGCGCGCTCAACGACTCCAACTCGTGGAGCTGGCAGGATATCGGCAAGGTGTTCTCGCTGTCCGAGATGGAGGTGTACGGCTGCCCAGTGTGGGGCACCAAGGGCTACAGCGTCGGCTTTGACTGCCAGTGGGACCTGTTCAGGGACACCGCGCACCGAATCAACGGAAATCGGTGCAATTGGTGGCTGCGTTCCGTTGCGTCGGGCTCCGCGTCCAACGTGTGCTATGTCACCCTCGACGGCTATGCCACCTGCTCCTCGGCGACGAACGTCTGGGTTCGCCCCCGCCCCGGCTTCCTCGTCGGCTAGCCAGCCGAGTGCTCTATACTCTGCTTCTAGGCGACCGCCTTGCGCGGTCGCCTCCTGCCCGCGAAGCGGGCCGTTTTTTCGCCAGTTTCCCCAGGAGGTGCACGTGAGCGGCGTCTACCAGCGCAACCGCGAGGTGTCCGAGTACAAGTTCTTCACACAGGCCATCGCCATCCGCGTGGAGGTTAATAAGCTGATGGCGTCCTCCTCAGTAGTGCCCAAGGCCTACAGGCTGCTGAACGCGGTGCCGACCGTGGAGACGGCGCGCAGCATCGTGTACAACGTCAACCGCGCCGACTGCTTCTATCCCAACAGCTCGTTCAACGCGCTGGAGAGGAAACGCTACCTGACGCTGGCCATAGCGGACTGCGAGCAGCTTATGCTGGACATGCAGTGCCTCATGGATATCGGTCTGCCCGTGAACGCCAACCGCTTCGAGGAGCTGGCGGCCATGGTCGAGGAGGAGATCAAGCTGCTGAAGGGCGCGCGCAAGAACGTGCGCGTCACCGGCAAGAAGTCCGCCGAGGAGCGCATAGCCGAGGCCGAGGCCGAGCTAGAGCGCCTGCGTTCGCTATAATGGACGGCGGTCGCGCCTTGTTTATCGGTACAATTGGTGGCTGCGTTCCGTTGCGTCGGGCTCCGCGTCCAACGTGTGCTATGTCAACAACAACGGCAATGCCAACTACAACTCGGCGACGAACGTCTGGGTTCGCCCCCGCCCCGGATTCCCTTATTGCCAGACCGAGTAGGCCCCAGGGCCGAAAGCAGAGCGCGAAGAGGAAGGAAGGCGCGACCGTCGGGCATGCGCCCGTAAATACGCACCCCGCGAGGGTGGCCGGACGCTGCTTGCATGGCGCGGCGCTCCGTGGCTTCGCCGCGTTTCATGGCCATACCTCAAGCGGCTGCCAGAGCCACATTGCAAGCCGCGCGGGGTGCCTCCTGTGAACTCCGAGCAAAGGCGGGCGGCGCGCCGCAAGCGCCGCGAGGAGAAGCGCGCGCAGGCCAAGGCCGAGCGCGTCAAGGCGTGCACGCTTGATACCGTGGCCGACCTCAACAGCCTGTGCAAGGCTTCAAAGCAGGCCGCGCGGGGCGTCATGTGGAAGTCGTCCACGCAGAGGTACATGAGAAGCTACCTGCGCAACGCCGTCCTGTCCCGCCGCGACCTTTTGGAGGGGCGCGACATATGCCGGGGCTTCATACGGTTCGACCTGTGGGAGCGCGGAAAGCTGCGCCATATCAGCGCCGTACACTTCCCCGAGCGCGTGGTACAGAAGTCCCTGGCACAAAACGCGCTCGTGCCCGCGATCGTGCCCACCCTCATAGCCGCGAACTCCGCAAACATCAAGGGGCGCGGCACCGACTACGCCCTGAAGCTGCTCAAGCGCCACCTGGCCGACCACTGGAGGCGGCACGGCCGCGAGGGCTACATACTCCTGGGCGACTTCTCCGACTACTTCGCGCGCATAGCGCACCAACCCGTCAAAGACCAGGTGGCCTCCGCGCTGCTAGATCCGCATGTGGTCGCCTTGGAGCACCGCCTGATAGACGCGCAGGGCGATGTGGGCCTGGGGCTGGGCAGCGAGCCGAACCAGATATGCGCCGTGGCCCACCCCAACCGCATCGACCACTATGTGACCGAGATGCTGCGCCCCGAGTCTTACGGACGCTACATGGACGACTTCTACCTGATACACGAGTCCAAGGACTACTTGCAGGCGTGCCTGCTGCTGATAGAGGGCAAATGCGCCGAGCTGGGCATCGAGCTGAACCCGCGCAAGACGCGCGTGGTGAAGCTCACGCGCGGGTTCACGTGGCTGAAGAAGCGCATCTTCTACACGGAGACGGGCCGCATAGTCGTGAAGCCGTGCCGAGACTCCATAACGCGTGAGCGCCGCAAGCTCAAGAAGATGGCCCGCATGGTCGCCGATGGCATCATGACCCCCGAGCAGGTGGAGCAGAGCTACCAGAGCTGGCGCGGAGGCATGAAGCGGCTGGACGCGCACCGCAGCGTGCGGGCCATGGACGCGCTGTACCGCAGCCTGTTCGGAAATCCCGCGGGGGGGGTTGCTCAATGCAATCCAAACTTGGAGGCGACACGGATGGGAACATGCCCCTACCCTAGCAACGGAAGGAGCGACCCATGACAGAACAGGAAATCGCCGGGGAGATCAACGGCTACAAACAGCAGCTTGAGCAGAGCGACTACAAGGTCATGAAGGCGGTGGAGCGCATCTTCTCCGCATCGTCCATCACCGACCTGCTCTCGGCCATCGCCGCAGCCGCCAAGGAGGTGGCCGAGATCATCTCGCAGCGCCAGACGTGGCGCGACCGCATCAACGAGCTGGAAGCCATGGAGCCCGACCAGCCGGAAGCGCCGCAGGAGTAGCGAGCGCCCCTTCGGGGGCGCTTTTCTTTTGCCCGGCGACACCTCGCGGACAATCGCGGCAGCGATTCGAGGAGGTGAGAAAACGAATGACCGACGTGCTGGAAATCTTCGCGCCGTACGGCCCCGGGTCGCTTTTCGGCGCGCTGCTCGTCCTAGTGGTCCTGTACTTCGGCAAGCAGTTCCTCGAAGAGTTCAAGGCTCAGAACGAGCGCAAGGCGAACATCGACCTCAAGCGCGAAGAGCGAAAGCAGGACGAGGTGAACGAGCGGGCGCAGCGCGACCGCGAGCGCAGCCAGATGGAGGGCCGCATCGCCGCGCAGATGGAGCGCAGCAACGCGCTGATGGAGGCTATGAAGGCGCTCATGGAGTCCGTCGTGACCTCCAACGAGGTGCTGCACGCCGACCTGGCGAACAGCCAGGCGCGCAGCCAGGGCATGGCGGCGAAGGTCGACCACATCGCCGACCGCGTTGACCTGCTCTACAAGGAATCGGCTCGATAGAAAGGAATCCGAAATGACAGAAATGCAAGCAATCGCAGCCATCGTGCTGTCTTTCGCCGTGCCGTTCGCGGTGCAGCTGATCAAGACCGAGGCCATGACCGGCAAGGCCGCGCGCATCCTGGCGCTGGGCTGCTCGCTCCTGGCGGGCGTCGTGACCGGCTTCGTGGGCGGCGTGCCCGCAGACCCGGGCGCATGGGTCACGTGCGCCTTCGCCGTGGTAGGCGGCGTGCAGGCGGCCTACACGCTGTTCAAGTCGGTAGGCATCACATCCAAGTGGCTCGACGCCCTGTTGGGCGTGACCGTAGGCGGGAAGGAGTAGGCAATGGCTAAACTGTTCATCATCTGCGGCCACGGCGCTGGCGACCCCGGCTGCTGCGCAGGCGGCTGCACCGAGGCCGAGCGCGTTCGCGCCCTGGGCCAGCGAATCAAGGAACTGGGCGGTTCCGAGGTCGAGCTGGGCGATACGTCCCGCAACTGGTACGCCGACGGCGGGCTTAACCGCCTGAGCACCGACGCGCCAGTGGTGGAGCTGCACATGGACGCCAGCGGCATCGCCACGGCCCACGGCGCGCACGTCATCATCAAGGAGGGCTTTGAGCCTGACGAGTACGACAATGCGCTGGCCGACAAGCTGGCGGCGTTCATGCCCGGGCGCTCCGAGAAGCTGGTGCGCCGTTCCGACCTCGCGAACCCGAACCGAGCCGCCGCGCGCGGCATCAACTACCGCCTGTGCGAGAACGGCTTCATCGACAACGACGGCGACCGCGAGAAGTTCAACGGCAACCTGGACGAGCTGGCGCGCATCTACCTGGAATGCTTCGGCATCACTGCTGGAAGCGCCCCCGCAGCCGTCCCGCAGCCGCAGCCTGCGCAGCAGGAAACGACCGAGAACTTCGGCGGCACCTACCGCTGCACTGTGGACTACCTGCGCGTGCGCGACGCCCCCGGCCTGGGCGGCACCGAGGTGGCGCACTATTCCAGCGGCGAGACCGTGACGCTGGATAACTGGTACAAGATCGCCGACGGCTACGTGTGGGGCCGATACACGGGCTACAGCGGCGCAACGCGCTACATCGCCGTGGGCAAGGCCACGGGCAAGCCAGAGGCCGACGACTATCTGGTGAAGGTGGGATAGGCCATGCCGTACCCGAGCCCCGCAGACGAGGAGCGCAACGGCGGGTGCGGTCCCATCCTCGCGGCGGCCGTCCTGCTGTTCATCGTCCTGGCCGCCGCCAGCTGCGCGTCGCAGGCCATGGGAGCGCAAGACGTGACCGTGAGGCAAGCCCGCACGGACGGCCCCATATACGACCTGCCCGAGGGCATCGGCCAGGAAATCGTGTGCGACGAGCACAACCGCGAGTACCTGCTGCTTACCACCGAGCAGGGCGGCGTGTTCCTCATGCCGTACATGGACGAGGACGGCGAGCAGGAGATCATGCCGCAGGCCTAGAACGCAAAGAAGCCGCCCCGTATGGAGCGGCTTCTTTCTATCTGACGAGCAATACGAACGCCCGCCTAACGACGAACACGCGTATGTGTTCGCCTACTGAACAGTTGGTGGAGGCGCGGAGAATCGAACTCCGGTCCGCGAAAGCCCCCTGATTGGCATCTCCAAGCTCAGTCGCTGGTTTAGTCTCGGACGCTTTGCGCGCAGCGACACGCTCGCGGCGTCCTAACCGGTTCGGTCTTAACCTGCGCCATACCGATTACGTGCGCAGGAGCATTCCCCTAAAATGACGTCGCACCGGTGGCGGGGAAATCACCGGGTTGACGCGCCGCTATAAATTAAGCAGCGAGAGCCATAGGCTCAAAAGAAGAGTTGTTGTCAATTCAATTTGACGGTACCCCTGTTTAACGAGGCGAGGAGACCTCGGCTTGCTTCCTCTCTCAGAGCTATCGTGTCGAAACCAGTCGCCCCCGAATGTCGGGAAAGTCTGGATGGCATTGGGCACGAGCACCCAACACCCGTCGACTTTTCAAGGAACATGCGGGGCGAGCCCCGCTTGTGGAGTGTTATCTTACCACGTTCTGAAAGCGGACAGCTGTTCTATGCACGAGCTGTGAAGACCCCAATGTGCGCCGCACTTCGCACTTTTACTACCGATCGCGTCACGTATATTTTCGCCAAGCAAAATTGACCCGTCGAAAGGACCGCCATGGATACCAAGCAGCAACTCGTCAATGCCCTCGCAGGCCTGGGCTCAACCATTACCGAAGCTATGGATGTCATCGAAGGCTTTGTCCCCTGCGGACATCCCGCCCTCACGGTATCGAACGCACTCGTCGCGCTGGACGCCGACGATGATGCAGCTCTCGCCCAGCAGCTTGAGACCGTCGAGGGCTTTATCGACCACGTGAGTGAGAACCGCGGCGTGGCCGCCTACCACGGCATCGAGGTAGAGCTCGCAGGTCCCAAGGCCGATCTGCTCGCAGCAATCCGCGAGGTAGGTACCCTTATGCAGACTGCAGGCGTCAAGAACACCCAGGTCAACGAGTGGGTCTACCGCAGTCTGGCAGCACTCGACAGCTCAGACGAAAAGGCAGCCGAGCAGCTCGCAGAAAGTCCCACCATTAAGGCCGAGCTTTTGTAAATAGCAGACGCGGGTCCCTTGGCGCATCGTCGTCCAAGAGGCCCGCAAACAGTTCGCGTCAACCGATAGCCGCGCCGCCGCGTTCGGCCAAAGCAAGAATCGACATCATTTGGCGCGGGGTCTTCGCTGCAAGATCGGCATGTTCGAGCAGCTTGTGATCGTTGGTCACTAAGTAATCGACCTGTGCGCGCTTGCACGCGGCGAGCACCAAGTTGTCCTCGTAATCGCGATGGAGCGTCAGATATTTGTCGGCTAGCCACAGATCGGATGCGTCTGCACCCACGGCCGTAGCGTTTTCGGTCATGTTCCGAACAAACGCCAACGCCGCATCGCCAATTGCACGGGCAGATGCCTCGTCGAGCGCTCCCCCGCTGGCAAGAACGCTACGCTTCAGCTCGTGTTGGACAACGTACAGCACGTCCTTGGCGATATGCACCGGAAAGAACAGCAATGCCCCCGTCTCCGCCGCCTGCCCAATAAACGCACGCGCGGCAAGCGACTCGGCATGGTCGACGCAAAACGAATCAACCCATACGTTGGCGTCCACCATTATTTTGAGGGGAGCCCCGCTCACAGGATCATCCCCTTTTGGCGATAGCGCTCGTCCATGGCTTCGGAATAGATTGTGTCCCAACCGCGATCGTCGGATACGGGCGACGTAGCGATGCCCAAATCTGCATAAAGCCGGTCTGCCGCTGCCCACGACGCGGCGAACGGAGTATCGGGCGCGACGGTCTGCTGCCGGTCGTCGACGGCCGCAAGCACTTCCTCGCACTGCCCGCCACCCTGCGCGACCTTGGCCACGACCTTTTTGATGAGCTCGGGCAGCGAGGCGCCCGAAAGCCGCAGCGCTTCCTCGGCGCGCTCTTTAACCGAGCGATCTACGCGAACATTCACCTGTGCCATGCTGCCAACGGTAGCCATCTCAACCTCACCTTCAGCATTTACTAGCATTGCTAGCACGAGCATATATCCGAGCTAACATATCGTCAAACAAAAGAAGGCCTGCACCCTGACGGCTGCGATGCCGCCAGGGTGCAGGCCATATACTCAATCGAAAACGCTAATGCAGGTAAGCCTTCGCGTTGCTCAGGCTGTAGGCAATCGTCGAGCCATTGTGCAGCAACGACGACGTCTGCGGGGTAATCGTGCCGGTAATGCCCAGCGCCAGGAGCGCTGAGTTGGTGAGCATCACCTTGGAATACGAACTCGTCAGACGGTCGATAAGCCCCTGGCTCATACGGCGCAGGCGCACGATCGCGGCCAGATCCGTATCGGTCAGGATGATATCGGCGACCTCCTTGGCGATGTCGCTTCCGCCACCCATCGCCAGGCCCACGTCAGCCAAACCGAGTGCCGGCGAATCGTTAACGCCGTCGCCCACCATGGCAGCATGGCGCCCCTCGCTCTTAATGCGCTCCACATAGGCGTACTTGTCCTCGGGCAGCAACTCGGCCTTAAATTCGTCGACCCCTGCCTCGCGCGCAATGCGCTCGGCCGTGCGCTCCGAGTCGCCCGTGAGCATGACCACGTGCTTAACGCCCAACGCGTGCAAGTCGGCGATGGCCTCGCGGACCCCGGGCTTAAGCGGGTCCTCGATACCGAGCACGCCCACAACGGTGCCGTCGACCGCCAGATACAGCGGCGACAGGCCCTGCATCTGGGACTCGATGCGCTCCTTTATGTCGGACTCGAGCTGCGCGCCCTCATCCTCAAACACAAAGTGTGCCGAGCCGATAATCGCGCGACGTCCTTCGATGGACGAAGCGATGCCGTGTGCCACGATGTACTCGACGGCGGCATGGCGCTCGCGGTGCTCGAGTCCACGCTCACGCGCAGCATTGACCACGGCGCGTGCTACCGGATGAGGGAAATGCTCCTCCAAACAAGCGGAAAGGCGCAGGATCTCGTCCTCGCTCCAGCCATCGGTGGTGAGTACGCAGGCAAGACGCGGCTGCGCCTCGGTGAGCGTGCCGGTCTTATCAAACACAATGGTGTCGGCCTTGGCAAACGACTCAAAGTACTTCGCACCCTTGACCATGACGCCCATCTTGGCAGCATCGCTCATGGCAGTCATGACGGCGACGGAACCCGTGAGCTTGAGTGCGCACGAGTAGTCGACCATCAGCGCCGCCGAGGTCTTGATGAGGCTGCGGGTGGTAAGCGCAACCAGGCCCGCGAGCAGGAAGTTCCACGGGACGATCTTGTTGGCAAGGTCCTCCATATGCGACTGGCCCTCGGACTTGAGCGAGTCGGCCGTCTGCACGAGCGAGACGATTGAGCGGAGCTTGGTCTGAGCCGTATTGCCGCGCACGCGCACCAAGATGCTGCCGTCTTCCACGACGGTTCCGGCGAACACGTCGTCGCCCACGCTGCGCTCGACGGCCAGCGGCTCGCCAGTCAGGGTCGCCTGATTGACCATAGCGCTCCCCTGCTCGACAACACCGTCGATGCAGATGGACATGCCAGTGCGCACAGCAACCAGATCGCCGGGCTCAAGCTCGGTGGCAGCAACGCTTACCTCGGTGTCGCCGACGACCTTTTGCGCCTTGTCGGGCACATCGAGCAACGAGTTGATGAGTTCGTTCTCACTCATGGCTCGGGTGTAGTCCTCGAGCAGCTCGCCCACGTTGAGCAGGAACATCGTCTGGCCCGCGGTGTCGACATCACGCTTGACGAACGAAATGCCGATGGCCGAAGCGTCAAGCACGGGAACGGTCAGGCGCGGCTGCGCCAGCTCATGAAGGGCAGCGCGCAAAAACGCCATGTAACCGGCCACGACAAACACCGCACGCAGCGGCGTAGGCAGGAACCAGCGGCGCGCGTAGTGGACGCCGATAAGTGTGGCAAGATCCATGACGAGCTTGTGCTTGCGTGGCTCAAGCTGCATCACGTAACCCGTCTTTGCGTCGGCAATGGCCTGGGCATCGAGCGCACCGACGGCGGCCAGCACGCCCGCACGACATTGCTCGTCATATTCGAGCGCCATCTGGCCAATACGGCCATAGACGCGCACCTTGTGCACGCCGTCGATATCGCCGCTGAGCTTAAGAAGTGCATCGAGATCGCTCTCTGGCACAGGACCCGCCAATTGAAGACGGGTCCTGCCGGGGATCTCGCTAATAATCGAGAATCTCATAGTTTGTGCCTGGGAGCGTTACTCGGCTGCCTCGTCAGCAGCGGCCTCGCTCTGGGTGATGTAGGCAGCCTCGGCAACCATGTCGTCGACATTAGCCTTGGCCTGCTCGACCATGTCCTGGTAGCCGTTCTTGATGCGCATGCCGCACGCGATACCCTGCACGCAGGCATTCTTGACCGGAGCGCTGGTAAGCAGCTTGATGCCGGCCGTGCCAAGCAGAAAACCGCCACCGACAAGCAGGGTATTGAACGTCGACTTCTTCATGTTGATTCTCCCTTTTGCCGCATTGGACGCGGCACGGTGCCTCAGCACCCGAGTAAATAAGTTTGCTCGAGCACACTTTTGAAAAATAGTTTAGTTTATCTAACTATTGAGGTCAACAAAGGTTAACTTTTTGGAAATCTTAGTGCGCGGTGTGACCAAGGAACCGCCCCGGCGCCACATCCACAAAAAATGGGGGCGCCAACGGCGCCCCCATCACCAAATTTCATTCAGCCCACCTGACCCGAACGGCCGAGTCGTCTGGCCGGGGAAGCCCCGAGTCGCCGGGGTGTTTGCTCCAAATGAGTTCCGCATGCAAAGAAGGCCACTAAATGTGGCCTTCGTCTTGCATAGGACTGTTTGAAATTTGGAGGAAATACCCCGGCGACTCGGGGCTTCCCCGGCCTCGCAGCTACGAGAGCGACGTTCTCAGCAACTCGTTGAAGAGCTTCGGATTGCCCTTGCCGCGGCTCGCCTTCATGCACTGGCCCACCAAAAAGCCGATGACCTTCTGGTTGCCGTCACGATACTGCTGCGCCTGATCGGCACAGTTTGCCAGCACCTCGTCCACGATCGGCTGCAGCGCGCCGGCATCGCTCACCTGACGCATACCGCGCTCGTCGACGATCTTGTTGGGGTCATCGCCGGTCTGGGCCATGGCCTCAAAAACCTCGTGCGCCTGGTTGGAGCTGATGGCATCGGTCGCGAGCAACTTGGCAAGAGCTGCCACCTGAGCCGGCGCGATGCCGGACTCGGCCAGCGAGACGCCTGCGCCCTTAAGATAGGCGATCATCTCGTTCACCAGCAGGTTTGCAACCGTCTGGGCCTCCTTGCCAGCCGTACCAGCAGCGGCCGCCTCAAAGAACTCGGCAAACTCGGGGTCGCCGGCAATCTGCTCGGCATCGGCCGCCTTAATGCCAAAGTCGGCCTCAAAACGGGCGCGCTTGGCATCGGGCAGCTCGGGAATCTCGCCACGGCAGCGGTCGATAAACTCGTCGTCCAGATCGAACGGCGCCAGATCGGGGTCGGGGAACAGGCGATAGTCGTCGGCCGTTTCCTTCACACGCATGACCACGGTGCGCTTGCGGCTGGGCTCCCAGTGGCGGGTCTCCTGATAGATGATGCCGCCCTCCTCGAGCACCTCGGCCTGACGACAGATCTCGTAGGCAAGACCATCATGCAGGCTCTTAAACGAGTTGAGGTTCTTGAGCTCGGTCTTGGTGCCCAGCTTGGTCTCGCCGCGGCGGCGCAGCGACACGTTGCCGTCGCAGCGCATGGAACCCTTCTCCATGGAGCAGTCCGAAATGCCCAGCGTCACAAAGATGCGACGGAGCTTTTCCATAAACAGGCGAGCCTCCTCGGGCGTGCGCAGATCGGGCTCGGTGACGAGCTCAATCAGCGGCGTGCCGCAGCGGTTGTAGTCGACGAGCGACTCGGCCGCGGCGGTAATGCGGCCCTCGGCACCGCCCACGTGCACCATCTTGGCAGCGTCCTCCTCCATGTGGATGCGCAGGATGCGGATGGGCACCGTGTAGGAACCGTCCTCGCGACGCTCGGGCATCTGCAGGCTGGACGCGTCGTAGCTGGCCAGGTGGCCGGCACGCTGGTTGCCCTCGCGCATGGTCGACGTCATGGACGTAGACAGGCCCTCGGCGTTGGCCGAAGCGCTCGCCAGACTCTGGGCCTCGGCCTCGCCAAACGCGCAGTCGGGGCGCTCGGCGGCACCGCGACCGGTCACATCCAGATCCAGGTGACCGTACATGGCAAAGGCGACCGGACCCTGCGTGGTCTGGAAGTTCTTGGCCATATCGGGATAGAAGTAGTGCTTGCGGTAGAACATCGAGTGGCGCTGAATCTCGCAATTGGTGGCGAGACCTGCCTTGACGATGCTCTCGATGGCGCGCTTGTTGGGCACCGGCAGGGCGCCGGGCAGGCCCAGGCACACCGGGCACACGTTGGCGTTGGGCTCGTCATCGTGGCTGAGCTTGCAGTTGCAGAACATCTTGGTATCGAGTGCGGTGAGCTCGGTATGGATCTCCAGGCCAATCACGGCCTCCCAATCCTGCAGGACCTCGGAAAGCTCCTTCATTACAGCTCGCCTCCCTTCCCGGCAAAATCGGGCGCGACGGAAAGCGCGGGCGCACCCGTGGCGGCATCGGCAAAGCCGCGCTCCAGGGCGCGGGCAAACGTGAGCAGCTGACGGTCCTTAAAGGCCGGACCAACCAGCTGGGCAGAAACGGGCAGCTTGGTGTCCTCGCCCAGGCCCAGCGGCACCGAGATACCGCCGTTGCCGCAAATGTTGAGCGAGATAGTGTACAGATCGGAGAGGTACATCTGCGTGGGGTCGCTGATCTCGCCAAACTTAAAGGCCGTACGCGGCGAGGCGGGCATAAGGATGGTGTCCACCTTGGCATACGCGGCGTCGTAGTCCTGCGTGATGAGCGTGCGGGCCTTTTGCGCAGCGTAGTAGTACTTGTCGTACACGCCCGAGCTCAGCAGGTAGGCGCCGAGCATCTGGCGGCGCTTGGCCTCGGCACCAAAGCCGTGGGCGCGCGAAAGCGAGCTCTGGTCGGACAGGTTGGCGCAGCCCTCCTCCTGATAGCCGTAGCGAATGCCGTCGAAGCGGGCCAGGTTTGAGAACGCCTCGGCCGGGCCGATGACGTAGTAGGCAGCGATGGCGGCATCCAGGTGCGGCAGGTCGACCTCGACCAGCTCGGCGCCCTGGTTCTGCAGCTCCTGGGCGGCGCGATGAACAGCGGCCTTGACCTCGGGCGTCAGGCCCTCGGCCTCCATAAACGCAGGGATAATGCCCACGCGCTTGCCCTCGATGCTGTCGTTGAGGTGCTCGGTAAAGTCGACGGCGCAATCCTGGCTGGTGCAGTCGTACGGATCGTGGCCCGCACCGGTAAGCGCGTTCATGGCCAGCGCGACATCCTCGACCGTGCGGCCAAAGGGGCCCACCTGGTCGAGCGACGAGCCAAAGGCAACCACGCCGTAACGGCTCACGGCGCCATACGTGGGCTTAAAGCCCACCACGCCGCACAGCGACGCCGGCTGGCGAATGGAGCCGCCGGTGTCCGAGCCCAACGAAAGCGCGACTTCGCCCGCGGCGACGGCGGCAGCGGAGCCGCCCGAGGAGCCGCCGGGCACGCGCTCGGTATCCCAGGGGTTGTTGGTACGGTGGAACGCCGAGCTCTCGGTGGAGCTGCCAAAGGCAAACTCGTCCATGTTGGCCTTGCCCATGGGCAGGCAGCCGGCATCGAGCATGCGCTGGACGCAGGTAGCGGTGTAGATGCTCTGGTAATCCTCGAGCATGCGAGAAGCGCAGGTGGTGCGCGTGCCCACAAGGTTCATGTTGTCCTTGATGGCCAGCGGCACGCCCGCAAGCGGGGGCAGCGGCTTGCCTGCGGCACGGTCGGCATCCACGCGCGCGGCGGCCTCGAGCGCAAGCTCGGGCGCCACCTGCAGGAATGCCTGGACCCCGCCCTCGCGCGCCTCGATGGCAGCAAGGGAGGCCTGGGCCACCTCGGTAGCGGTAAAGTCGCCGGCGGCAACGCCCGCGGCGATCTGAGCGGCGGTAAGGGAATCGAAGCTCTGCGCCATTACTCGCTCTCCCCCTCTCCCAAAATGGACGGCACGCGGAAGTAGCGATCGCGCACGCTGCCGGCGTTTTCGAGCGCGACGTCGAGCGGCAGGTCGCGCTCGGGCTCGCGCAGGTCATCGCCCATCACGTTGGACAGGCTTCCGATGGGATGGAACGTGGGCTCCACGTCGGGCAAGTCATATTGCAAGACGGGCTCGAGCATCTGGACGGCGTCGTTCATGTAGGACGTCATCTGGGTGAGCTCGTCATCGGTCAGTGCGATCTTTGCGTACTCGGCGATGCCGCGCACGTCTTTCTCGCTGAGTGCCATAGGCGCTCCCTTCCGCATAACAGTTAAACCGCTCTAGTATACAAGGCAACGCCGGCTTGGAGCAGGCGCTTTACCCAAATGCAGCGAAAACGTAACGAGGACGGCGGTTGGCAGGGCGTGGTTCGGCGGTTCTACAGCGAAGCCGCACCGTCCATAGCGAAAACCGTCTCGACCTCAACGAAAAGCATCACAACATTCGACGCTTTTCGCCAAAATCGCGATTTTCATCGAATGTTGTGATGGTTTGGAAGCCCCGACCACCACAAAGGCGCCTGTCCCCATTGTGGTGGTTCTGGAGAATATCTTATGCCGAGGCCTTGGCCTTGCGGCGCTTGCGGACCGCGTGGATCACGATGTCCAGCAGCAACAGCACAATGGCTACGACCACGATGAGCACGGCAAACTCGCGCTTGCCCCAGTGGCGACCGGCCAGCGATTTTTGCTTGTCGACGTCCTTCTTGCTGTACTTGGTGCGCACGCAATGCACCAGCAGGCGATGGTCGTTCACGCCGTAGGGCGTGCAGGTGACGAGCGTCACCTTGTCGGCGCCGGGCTCGATGGTTAGCGACTCCATCTCCTCGGGCAGCACCACCTCGGAGTCCACCATCTTGTAGGCGAGCGTCTTGTTCATGGTGTGCAGCAACACCAGGTCGCCGGGCTCCAGCGAGTGGATGTCGTCGAACATGCTCAGGTTGCGCATGCCCGAGTGCGCGGTGAGCACGCAATGCGTCGAGGTGCCGCCCACCGGCAGGCTCGTGCCCTCCAGGTGGCCGACGCCCGCCATAAGGACTTCCTCGCTCGTGCCGTGGTAGATGGGCATGCTCACGTCGATGGAGGGGATCTCGACCCAGCTCATCATGGGGTCGCGGTCAAAGATGAGCTGCTGGGCGTAGGGCTCAATCTGGTCGGCGGGGAGCTCGGTGGCCTCGCCCGCCAGCTGCTCGTTAAAGGAGCGAGCCTGGAGCAGGATGCGCTCGCGCTCCTCTTCCGAGAGCGCGTCCACGGTGCTGGACACGGTGCTGATCTGGTTGAACACGCCCGAGGCCTCGAGCCGGTCCAAGATCCACGGCCAGGTCATAAGGCCCACGCCAATAAGGATGATGACGATGGTGATGAGCCGATCAGCCCAGCGCGGCAGTCGCTTACGGCGACGCTTGGGTTTTGGTTGAGGTTTGGGCTGGAGTTCGGGTTGGGGGCTTGAGCCACCGTTGGCCGCGGCGTTATTGCTCTTCATATGTTTGGCGCCCTGCACCATCGCCGGTCACTCCTCTACAACTCAAGTTGTCTAAACAAATAATAGCCGATTAGCGAGCTTCCGCGCCGGACAACGCAGCTAGACTGCACCGTCCGGGCCACGTAACCACACTCAACCAATCAAGCCATATGTTGCTTTCATCGTCTCAAGCAACTGCGCCATCGTTGCGCCCGCAACCCCGATCTGTTTCAGATTGACGTCGCCCACCTCACAATCTTTAACAAACGCAATCATATCGTCCTTCAGTTCTCCGCGCAGGTCGACACCTTCCGACTCGCCAAGCAGCTGAGCAAGCCTCAGCGCATCGCGTTTATGCTTTTTTACCTTCTTCGAATCAACGTTCTCCCCCGCTTCCCTTCTAGCTTTTAGGTCGAGATACGCCTTCGCTTTGAACGGGACAATGTATTCCGTACCCAGGACCGAAACGCCGCCTACGGTCCGAATTCCCTGAAGGAACAAGCTGTAGTAAGCATCGTCCAACAAAATTGCCGAAAGACTGCTTATGTTTTCATCAACGTGAATTGGCGCCACATCAATCCCCTCACGACCCTTTAGAAAGTCGGGGCACTTCGCGAAGAGTTCGATCATATGGGGGCAACCCGGCCTCTTAGGCTCTGTGAACCGATAAAAACATGAGCCTTTGCCTTCGCCCCAGCCGCAGCGGTAACCGCCATCACGCACCAAAGTCCATATGGCTTCTGCCGTCTGAGGCAACCGGTCATCGGCGACAATTACCACATCAAAATCGTGAGTCGCCCTAAACGGAAGTCCCGCCTCCGCGAGCAAAATGTCGCATGCCGTGCCGCCGATAAGGGCATACGATCCTGCAGCTTCTTGCATATGCTGTTGAAATTCTTGGAGGCCTTCTACAGCGCTTCTTGCCATGGATATTCCCTTTCAAACATTCGATCGACTTCGAGCTGAATTCGCTCATCGTCAATTGCCGCCATAGATAGCGCAAGCGAAATGTTGTCGACACGGGAGGAGTCGGCAAACACGGGCGCATAGCGCCACACTTGGATCATCGCCGTCTCGTTATCCGGCAACTCCCCGTCTGCGACTTCGAGGTCGCTCAGTTGACGCCATGCACTTCTTAAGACGGCCTTTTGTTCCATGCCCGGCGCAGCGAGCATCGAACGCGCGGCGAGCGCCGTCTCCCCGGCGTCAACAAGACAGTCGATCTGCGGCGTCTTCCTTGCAAAAAAGACCTTCGAGACAGGCGAGGAGAGCTCTGCCATGTGCTCACTGAGCAAAAGATCAACAGCAACAGGGAACACGACGACACGTCGCTCGCGACGCTCGCGCCTCGCGAGCCCCCTGTCAACAAGCTCGGTTATGGCCTCACTCGCGCGGCTTGCCGAAATCCCAAGCGCACGACAAAGGTCATAGGGACGATATGGCTCCTGGGCTACTCCCCAGATTGCGGCAGCCTGTGCGTTGGGTGACATCTTGGTCGCGCGATTGCGAAACCGGGCACCGCCCCTCTCCGTGCAGGCTGTGCCCATAAATGGAAGAAAAGCCTGTCTACCTGGGCAGACAAAGGGAATCCCTTGTGCGATCAATGCTTTGCGCTGACGTGCATCGGCATCAGGAAACGAAACGACAACAGGAGTCTCCGCGCGTAAGGCTAGCTGACTATAGACTCTCTTAGCCTCGGGAAGCCCGACGCCAGTAGGCAAACTTGCAAGCAAAAACGAAAAACCGTTTGCGTCAACAGCGCGGACCTCAACCGCCCGCAGATGCAGCGGCAAGCGTGTGGATCCAGGCCAAGTTTTGGCCTTGGCGGAGAGGCCCAGTGCTTCTTGTAAGTAGATTAGCGCTTCGTTCATTTCTATCATTTTCGTTTGATTCCAGTTTATATTGGAATTATACATAATTTTCGGAATTGACGAGATTCCTTTCGTGCATAAGCCCGCATTTGAGTTTTCAGAATGTCCCGGATCGGCGGGGCGATTCGGGATACAATGTCAATAGAAAACGACGCATCCCGCGTAAGTGTACGAGAGCGCGGGCGGCCTAGTTTTCAGCTTTAGTTAAATGCCCGGGATCCGACCCCCGGGCATTCTTATTTGCGCTTGCGGCGCAAATGCCTTTTACCGTCCGCACCGCGCGTGCGCCTACGGACCTTAAACCGAACCTCATACGAGTCAAAAAACGCGATGACGAACGAGCCCACCGCCGCGAGGGCGGCGAGCACGTTAAGGAATTTCAGCATTTGGGGACCTCCGATCGAGTCGTCGGCCGCCCGCGCACGGAATGCGTCGCAAGGGTATTTTACTGCGAGCGCACGCGTTTGCGCCTGCTGAACGCAACATTTGCAAACATTTGTTCGATAGCCATACGTCCGATCCTCCGGACAATGGAGGCTTAGCTGCGTTATCAAAAAACGGGGCAAACTCCAGTGCGGAGTTTGCCCCGAAAAGAGAATGGCAAAGCAAGAGCGTAGATGGACGAGAAAAGTGTCCGCAAGTCTCATGGCCATCACATCCCACCTGCCAAAGTGATGGGTGAGCGAGCGTTACTCGTGCTCGGACTCCTCAGCCTGCTTACGGCTGCGGATGAGGTGTGCCACGCCGATGCACAGCACTGCGCTGCCAGCGATCCAAGTGAAGGTCACGCCGTTAAGACCGGTCAGCGGGAGGCCGGAGCCTTTCTTGTTCTTGACGGTAAGGGTAACGGTGCCGCCACCAGAAGAGGAATTGGTGACGAGACCAGAGCCATTCTTGGATGTGGTCACCGTCAACGTATTCTCGCCCTCGTTCTGATTAAGACCCGTGGCAGTAATGGTGAACGTGAATTTGGGCACGGTGTTATAGCCGGGGAGCGTATGGGTCTCCTCGACCGTGTAGGCGCCAGCATCGAGGCCCTTGACGCTGATTTCGCCCTTATCATCAGTCGTAAAATCATAAGCAGTATTGCCCAAAGAACCGTTCTCTTAGACATACTGGGCGCCGGCGCCCTCGTCGGTTCCCTTGGAAGAGGTGCCGGGCGGAGAGCGGAGTATGGCCACCGGACCCACCGAAACACATCTCCACCGTTCCTTCAACTGGGAAAATGCCGCCCCGGGGCCCGGGAGGGACCCCGGGGGCTTTCGGCTAACTGCGGAAACGGCCTATCCGCTCAATGTGTTCAGCTGAGATTGGAAATCAACCGGAGAAATCGACCCTCCTAAAAGGAGGCCGTATATAAAGACTGCATATCCCTTTTGCCTCCATATACACAAAAAGCGCCCCTCGGGCGCTTCTGAGAGGCTCCCCCTGGGATGTACCCCAGGGGGAGCCTATGAACCTCAAAGGCCGCTGCGAACCGTTCGCAGTCGGGCCGTCGTCGAAGGTCTCGTTACTTAAGCACAGGCCAGAAATCCTTGTTGGCCTCGATCATGTCGTCGAGAATCTCCTTGGCCACCGTCATGGACGGGACCGTCTTGTTGAGCGTGAACGCCTTGAGCGCCTTCTCATACGAACCCTCGATGCACGCCTCGACCACGAGCTTCTCGGAGTTGAGTTGCTGCATCATGAGGCCCTGCTGGAACAGCGGGATGTTGTCGCGCGAGATGACCTCGGGGCCGTTCTTGCCGATGTAGGCAGGAAGCTCGACCATCGCGTCGTACGGCATGTTCGGGATCGCGCCGCGGTTCTGGCAAATGACCAGGAAGCGAGCGAAGGCGCTACACTTCGAGCGATATTGAGCACCGACGCGGGCGCTAGCGCAGGTGTCGCCCGCGATACTCGGGAGAATCAGCATCGGAATCGGGGGAAGCCGAGGAGGCTGAAGCAGAGGAGGCGAAGGGGGCCGCAAACCTGGAGGCTCCCGCGGTCCACCCGTTTCCGCCATCGCCAGCAGCCGCGTCGGCGTCCAACGTCACCGCGGCGGCAACGGCGGCACGCTGCGCGGCGCGCCGCTTCTTGCGCACGTGCCCGGCCACAACGAGACCCACAACAATCGCCAGCAGCGCGCCCAAAACGCCCAGCGCCACCGCGGTGGTGTTGATGCCCTGCGCCTCCTCGGGCACGGGAACCTCATCCGGAATGCTTGCACGCACACCCGATACCAGCAGGCGGTGCGAGTTCACGCCGTAGGGCGTGCAGGTCATGAGCGTCACGCGGTCCTCGCCGGCGGTCACGCGCAACTTGGAATCGTCGTCGGGCGTAATCACGTCTATGCGGTCGATCTTGTAACCCAGCTCCTCGCCCATCACCTCGATGTAAAACGAGTCGCCAACCTGCAGCTCGTCCAGACGCGTGAACAGGAGCGAGCCCGGCACGCCGCGGTGGCCGGTAAGCACGGCGTGCGTGTTCGCGCCACCCACGGGAAGCGACGTTCCATACAGGTGGCCGGCGCCCGCGGCGAGTACCTCGGTGGAGGTGCCGTGGTACACGGGCAGGTTCACGTCGATCTTAGGAATGCGCACCGAGCACATAAGGCCCGATCCCGCGTTAAGAAGCCCCTGGTAGGTGGTGTCTTGCGAGGCGATGGAATCCTCAGAGCCAGAGGCGGTGGAGGCGCCGGAGGTGCTACCGAACGGGTCCACAACCTCGCCGATGACGTCCTGACCGCCGGCGGCCAGCTGCTCGTTGTAGGCGTGTGCGGCCGCGAGGGCCTCCTCCGCCTGCGGATAGGGCCAGCCATCCACGGTGTTTTGGGCTGCGGTAACTGCGGCCGTTTGCTCAGCCTGGGAAATAGCGCGCAGGACGAGGGGCGTGGCCACGATAACAAAGCCAGCGGCAAAGCACAGAAGGGAAAGCAGGCGCAGGACGAGGGGCGGTTTACGCCGGCTGGGGGAAGCCGGGTTCGAACCGCCGCTCGGCGTGCGCATCGTCGATACGGGCTTGATTGCCTCCATGTGGTTCACCTCCGGGGGTGTGGGTGCGAGGGCGCGGTCAAAGCACCGACCCCGCCGCGGGTCCAAGCGCGACGGGGTGCGGCGAAAGGGAAGATGAGAACGCGACGCGCAGGCGCTGATAGGAGACGACGATCGCCCGCTCGCCGCGTCATCAAGCTAGGGAATTAAGCGCGCATTCGTGCACTCAGGGCGAAGGCGGCGCCAGCAGCCATGAGCAGCACACCCACAGTAACGAAGACCTTGATGCCCAGGTCACCGGTCATAGGCAGCTCGGTGAGATTCTTGGCGTTCTTGATCTGAGCCATAGAAGCGGTTTCGCCCGTACCGAAGGAGACGCGATTGCCGTCGGTATTGGTCGTCTTCTCGTACGCCACGGACGTTACCGTCGTGCCGGCGGTATCAAACGTCGGGGTGATGGTGAACTTGAAATCGGGAAGGCCGATGCTGGTGTAGCCATCAGGAGCCTTAATCTCGTAGACGTGGTACTCGCCAGCAGGGAGACCAGACATGGCGATCTTGCCGTCAGCGCTGGTAGTGAACACGCCCTCGTCCGCATCGGCAGCGGGCTTGGCAGTAGTGAGATTCTTCCAGGCCTTGGTCGCAGCGTCCTGCGTCATGAAGGTCTCAGCATTGCTGTCCACGCGGGCAATGGCGAATTGAGCACCAGAGAGCGCGGTGTCACCGGCCATGTTGGTCTTATAGATGCTGAAGTCATAGGTGTACACGCGAACGGTGGGGCCAGGAACCTGGTGCTTTTCGCCGCTCGGGGTACGAGAGTACGCAAGCTCAACGGTGTTGGGGTTACCAACGCCAGCAATAACGGCATCGGAGTCGACAACAGCGGTCAAGGTAACGGTAACCGTAGCGCCAGAGACAATGTTGTCGTTCGTGTTAACGTAGTGAGCAAGGTCAACCGTGGTGACAGTAGCGTCAACCTTATTGCAGTTGTCCAAGGGATCGATCTGATTCTTGTCCTGCTTCAGGACGTAGCCGTTGTTATCGGCGTCAGCATCCTCATTAAGCTCGGTGTCGCCAACCTTAACCTTGGTAACCGTAACGTCCTTCAGGCCGTGAGCAGCGGTATCGATAAGCTGCAGCACGCGGGAGCCGTCGACGTAGCCGGTGTAGTCCGGAATCGTGGTGGTAAGGGTATAGGTGATCGTGTCGCCGATACGAGCGTTCATCTTGGTCTTGGAATCGGCATCAGCCTTGTTGACCTTGGTGATCTCCTTGTTGATGGAAGGTTCGTTGGCCTTAAGGGTCACGGTGCCCAGGTTCGCAGTAGCGCCAGCGTAGTCAGGAGCATCCTGATCAGTCGGGTTAACGAGCTTGGTAGCAAGCAGCATCGGGATGGACTGAGACTCAATAGCATTTGCGTTAACGGTGCCCTTCGGATCGGCGGTCGTGTCCATCAGGAACCAGAAACCCTGCTTGCACTCATTCGCGCCGGTCGTCGCATTACCGCTCTTGAAATCCGTCTTGTGATTGTCAGCCACGGAGGAAGTCAGGGTCTTTGCGGAAAGCTTAGTCGCGAATTCACGGAGAGCAGTGGAACTGTTCTTCCACAGCGTCTCAGTGTTTTCGACAGTAGCATTCCCACCAGTCTTAAACACCTTGTCGATAAGGTAGCCCATGGGGTTTGCCTCGGTACCAGTCACGCTACCGTTGTAGTTAGCGTCAGTTTCGTACTCGGTCTTAACGTTTTTGCCGTCCACGGTCATCTCACTCATGACTTCGACAATAACGTTAACGAATTCGTCAGTGGTATCGATCTCGAAGTTGATAGAGGCATTCTCACCCGTACCGGTAACGGTAACGTTCTTCAGGGTGGCGAGCCTCCAGCCCTCGAACGTATGGTCATACGTAGCGGAATCGTTGTTGATGATAGTGATGGTGCCGTCCGTCGGCTGTGCAGGATCCGCAGCCTTGGCCACGGGCGCGCCGCCCAACAGGCCGGTTACGGCGATCGCTACGGCAGCAGCACCGGCGATCAGCTTTTGTACGAATCGGTTCATGATTCCCCTTTCAGAAATGAGCCCGACATTCATAAACATCTATCTACCAGCGCCATCGGACGGGTCGTCCTGGCGGCGCTTTGTAGCGAACCAATACGCTCCCGCAGCGATGCCGCTCAGAAGCATGAGACCGGCGCCCACGAGGAGCATGGAGTTCTCGGTCCATCCCGCGCCGGTGAGCGGGAGGTCCGTGAGGACTTTCACGTTGGTGAAGGTGGAGGCGGGAATGGCGTCGGGCGCGACGTCCTCGCCGATGGTGTTACTCACGGTATTGCCCATGTCGTCCTTCACCTGCGTGACCGTGGTGGAGGTGGTGAGGCCGGTGTACTTACCATCGACCATGACGGCCGTCACCGTGACGGCAACCTGGTACTCGGCCTTGGAGTAGCGGAGCTTATTGACGGCACCGGTGGCGGGCGCGACCTCCTTCAGCGTGTAGGTGTAGGTCTTCTCCCCCGTCGGGTTTGAAGCATCGACCGTGGCGAGGTGATCTTTGGAGAACGTGATCTCCCCAAATTTCGCCACGATGTCGTTGACCTTGGTGGAGCCTGCGGGAGCGGCGGAAATAGTCTTCGGATCGGGCATGGGTGCGCTATCCCTATTTGCCCCCGTAGCCTCAATGCTGAACTCGAACGGCACATAGTTGACTTTGTCGACCTTCGGCCAATCCATGTTTCGAACCGATTTGGTCACCGGGATCTCCACGGACGTGGTGGTGAGAGTATCGGAGATGTACGCGTTGCCGCTCTTGTCGATAGACGGCTTTTTGTCCTTGTCCCACGTGACGGAACCGTCCGTGTTCACCGTGAACCGAAAATCCGTCGGGTTCTTCTCGTAGCCAAACGGAGCCTGGGTCTCAGCAAGCGTGTACGTGCCCGGCAGCAAGCCCTCAAGCTTGAACTTGCCATCCGTGGCGTCGGTATTGGCCCACGTGGTGTCGCTCAACTTCGACCGGTCGCTCACGGTCCAGGACTTCACTTCGGTCGAGCCATCGGCACCCAGTTTCGCAAGCTTCCACTCGGAACCAGGCAACGGATCGTGCTTCTCATCTCCGTCCTCAACCTTGGTCCAAGACACTGTACCAGTGGTCTTGGTGTTGGCGATGGCTCTCTTCGGACTGGAAATCTCGTTGCCGTTGGTGTCCACGTTGCCCACAAGGTTGAGCTCATCGCCCGTGTGGAACATCTTCGAGGTATAGATCGTATTGGAAAGCTCGTAGCCCTCCGGCGCCTTAGTCTCACGAATGTAGTACGTGAAGTAGTCCTTGTCATCAGGGTTGCCAATATTGGCCTTCTGGTTCAGGTAGTTGAACTGAATGGTACCAACGGTAGGATCGGAGTCATTCGTGCCGTTATCCACAATGGAGACGATACGGTTCTCATTGTTCTGCGCATCGTTCTCGGTCGCGTAGATGGCCCACTCGGAACCCGCGAGCGGTTTGGCGTCCGCAGCGTCGACCTTGCTCCACGCAATGGCAGAGCCGTCCGGTGTATACGAACCAGACCACGGGAAGTTGTGACGCTCCTGGTCCATGTCGATGACGGAAGCCGAGTTACCCTCACCAAATGCTGCGGCAACCTTCGGGCTGTTCATTGAGAAATCGACGCCCACATAAACGCGGCCGTTGGTAGTAACATGGTCGTCGAAACTTCCGTTGGGAACGAGAATCGATCCGATCATAGCCGCCGCAGGATCGTCGTCAGTCCACTTGGCACCGGTAGTTGCGCCACCGTATCCCCAGTCCGCGCGGTCCTCTCCCGCGATGCCGCCCCGAATGGTAAGGCTTTGCGTATCGACAAAGTTCCACATGATGGACTGGGAAGCCAGCGAGTATTTCGCGTCAAGGTCTTTCTTGGCGTACTGACTCTCGTAACCGCGAGATATTTCTGTATCTCCCCACCAGAAGCGCCAGCCGTTGTGGAACTCGACAGGATTAGTACCTGTAACGTTCACGACAATGGATGCGCCTTCGGGGATATTGGTGAACTTAAAGTCGACGCCGCGGTAGTAGACGCCATTCTTCCAGTTGGAGAGCTCGGAACCGGCGATGGTGAAGACCTGTTGCATAGAAGTTCCATCGCCGGTAAAGGTGATGAGTCGCTCGGTGTTGCGAATCTTATTGCTCGGGATTCCGGTATCGAGCGCACCGGAAACAGACTTGCCGCTACCATCGTCGCTACCATCGAATTTGAGTGTATAGCTTGTTCCGTCGTTATTGTACTTGTTGATGACGTAGTTGCTATTAGGCTCTGCAAAGCCGTTGACATCCACCTCGCCGGTATCTTCAAACGAGTCGAGCTGTTTCGATAGCTTCGAGAGGTATCCATTTGTACCGTTATAGCTCGAATAATCGTTACCGTTGACATTAGTCAAATCAACAGCTTTATTGAACAGGGTGCTTTCCAGAGCAGACAAGCCCTCGTACCAATTACCCTGCATTGTCACCACAGACTGGCGTTTATAGTCGCTATCGCGCCAGTATGTGATGGGGCCTGCGATTTGCGCGGTGTAGGCAAAGCCGGAAGGAGTCGCGCCCTCAAAAGGTCTCTGCTGTCCGACCCAAGCGCCTTTGTTCCAAGCGCCAACGGTAGTCGCCCCCGGCAAGTTGCCGTTGTAACCAACGCTCATTTTGGTGATCGCACTGTCGATTCCGGCGACCGCAAGCACGGTGCTGCCGTAGACAGGACGGAACTGGGAACCAAAACCAACGGTGCCAAAGCGGAAACCAGCGCCGCCACTATTATTATAGGGCCAGCTCTCTTTGAGTGGATTCATGGCAAGCTTGCCACGGACCACGGTAAGGCCCTCCGCCTCAGCGGCATATGAGCCGGTGGGGGCGTTGTCCGCATCAAGATCGATAGTGCCGTCGCTCGGCTTATCGCTCGGCTTGCCACCGATGTACATGTCGCGGCCGACGTAGGTGGCCACGCCGGGATCAGGGGTTGAGACATTGATATTCGTACCGATACCGATAGACGTGGGAACGTAAATTCCCGGCTTCACGGTGGCCGTCGCTCCCGCTGAAGCCGCATTCGCACTCTGAGCCTGCTCAACACTATTTGAAGAGCCAGACTCGCCGCCATCGGTCTCGTCGCTATTCTGGTTTTCGGCATCCTCGCTGGTGTTACCTACAGCAGCGGACTCACTTGAGGAACCCCCCCCCATTACAGTTTCCTCGGCAGAAACTGTCTGGGCGTCGTTGGCGATGGCCTGCGAGATCGGGGGCATAACGAGCGACAGCACCAGGCTCAAAACGGAAGCTCCGCACAAAACACCTGCTAGTACACGATGTGCCGCTTTATTGTTCTGCTTAGATTTATCCGAATTTGCCGCCATCGATGCCTCCCCCCAAGAGACTGCGATCTTGCTCTTTCACAAATTAACCTTGGGCGCACAACCTATAATTGCTCGCGCTCAATATGCATATTATTACTCATTGTTTAAACAACGAAAAGCCCATTTCAATCAATTTCTTTTCTCAGAGTCTTATTTCTTGACATTTGTTCAACTTATGCAGTGTTATTCGATTTTTCAGTTTTAGAAAACCACAGGTAGAATTGTTGGCAAATAGAGGTAAATAACACTCTGTTGTTATTTGCACAACATTTTGTTTTAACCCACTCAATCTGTGAACGGTCGATATTTGGCTGTGAGTGGTCGTTTGTTCACCGCATCGATTCGCCACGGGACAAAAAAGCGTCCCGGCAATCGGTTGCCGGGACGCCTGATCGAACCACCACAAAGGTGCCTGTCCCCTTTGCGGTGATTCTCCCCCAGCGCTACAGCAGATGCTCCTCGATAAAGATCGCGATGCCGTCTTCGTCGTTGCTGGCGGTTACAAAGTCCGCAGCGGCGCGGGTGGCATCGCTGCCGTTTGCCATGGCCACGCCCACGCCGGCGTCGGCCACCATGCAGGTGTCGTTATCCGCATCGCCAAACACGCAGATGTTCTGGAGCTCCATGTCGTTGAGCTCCGCCACGCGCACAAGGCCGCGCGTCTTGGACACGCGCGGATCCATGAACTCGTAGAGGCGCTGCGTGGTTTGCAGGGCGGCCGCCTTAACGGTGTCATCGGCGAACGTCGATGCGCGCTCGATGACCTGCGGCATCACCTCGGGCGCCATGGTAAACATCACCTTGGGCTGCGGCTCGCGCAAGAACTCGGCAAAATCGACCACCTTATAGGGCACGCCGTCGACACGCGATAGATGCTCGACGCATGCATTGGTCTCGGGAACGTAGAACACGCCGTCTCGGGGGCAAACGGGCGTTGCCGGAAGGTCCGCCATGTGCTTGCAGATGCGCGCGATGGTTTCGCCCGGCAGCGGGTAGCTCAGCTCGTTGATGCCGTGCGCGCGGTCGATGACCTCGGCGCCGCCACAGCCCACCATCACGTCTACCAGGCCGTCGATGCCCCAGAGCTCGTACATAGCCTCGGTCGCGTGGGCGTCGCGCCCGGTGCACAGGCCAAAGAGCACGCCGCGCTCGCGCAGGGCGCGGATCGCGACCACGGTGCGCGGGGACACCGTGTGCTCGCTTGTGAGCAGCGTGCCGTCGATATCGCAGAACACGGCTTTGATGTGGCCGAAGGTGGCGTCCATGGGGCCCTTTCTGGGTAGTGTGGCGGTGTGGGAAGCGATTGGAAATGGAGTACATGGTATACCAAGGCGCGAGCACGGCACGCAGGAGCAAAAACCACCACAAAGGTGCCTGTCCCCTTTGTGGTGGCTTGTGGTGCTCGGGTCTCAGCGCAATCCATCACAACATTCGACGTTTTTCGGCAAAATCGCGATTTTCATCGAATGTTGTGACGGTTTTACCGCTCTGCAGCACGATCCAGATGCCCGCGTCCAAACAGCAGCAGCGCTGCGGGAACTGCCGTTACGACCAGGCCCGCGCCTACGAGTGTCTGTTGCACGCCAAATGTTGCTGCTAGCCACGGGGCAATCGCCAGCGGGGCCACGCCGGCGAACATGTTGCCAAAGCCCATGACCGAGTTGACGCGACCGAGCTGCTCGAGCGGAGCCGTCGTTTGCACGATCGTGTTGTGGAGCGGATTGACGACGCCCCAGGCCACGCCCAGGGCAATCTGGCCGACGAGGGCCACGCCCACGTACGGCGTTCCCACGTAGAGCAGGCTTCCCAGACCCACGGACATAAGCGCCACGAGCAGCGTTTTTAGGTTGACCAGGTGCGGCGGCAAGCGGAGCGCGGCCACGGCGCCCAGCACCGCGCCCACACCGCTGGCCGACGAGAGCCAACCCATCCATTCGACACCGACGTGCAGGACATCGCGGTAGAAGAACGACTCCAGCGGATCGAAGGCACCGTAGCCAAAGTTTGAAAGGAAAATAATGCAGAACAGCAGGGCGAGGACGCTGTTGGTGAAGACCGTCTTGATGCTGGCTGCGAAGGTAGCGCGGGAAGATGCGTTGGGATCGGGACTTTGTCCCGCACGCTCCCCTTCCTCTGCCGAATCGGCATCCGCATCCCCGGCGACATGGCTGGTCTGCGGCCTAAAGCCCCAACCAGCGACGAGCGCCAACACTGTAAAGATCATCATGAGCACGAACACCGCGCGCGACGACGCAGCCGCCGCGACAAAGCCGCCCAGTGTGGGGCCGACGATAATGCTCACGTTGGAGAACATGGCGATGGCGGAGTTGATGTCTTTGAGCTCGACAGGATCGTCAGTGAGGTAGGCTGGATAGGATGTGGCGATGGGCTGGGCGAATCCCATCACAAAGCCCAGGAGCACCGCGCCGAGCAGGACGATGCCGGTCGCGCTGCCAAAAACGAGGATCGCCGCGCCGGTTGCCAACGTGCCCACGATGCTCAGCAAGAAATGACGGCGCGGGCCCCAGGCGTCAAGCGCCGCGCCACCCGCAAAGGATCCCAAGATCACGAATACGTTCATAAACAGGACGGCCAGCGATGTCGCCACGACCGAGGCATCGTCTGCATAGGTGAGCGTTCCGATGACGCCGATGAAGTAGCTGGTCTGAAAACCGGTGTAGATGAGAAAGCGCATCGCCACCAGGCGTTTGGCCTGCACGGACAGCGAAGGTTGAGGCTTTGAGAAAAGAGAGGCGAGCATGGAGACTCCTTGTTTCGTACGAATGCGGACGGCGGGCATTCGCCACCGTCTGTCAAATCAATCTATCCGCATGAAACATTAAGGACGCATCAGGACCCTTCTCTCCGTTTTTCGCCCGTCATGAACTACTTGGTAGATTGTAAGACATGTCCCACACATCTACTAAAGCAAAAACCACCACAAAGGTGCCTGGCCCCTTTGTGGTGGCCGGACTCGCAGGATGGCCTGGCCCGGGGCGCAAACCATCACAACATTCGACGTTTTTCGGCAAAATCGCGATTTTCGCTGAATGTTGTGATGGTTTTTACTGCAAAGCAAAATCCACCACAAAGGTGCCCGCCCCCCTTGTGGTGGAAGTGACGTTTGCCCAGATAAAACCTGCCATGGCAGCGCAGCGAGCCGGTTCCAAGTGTCCCAGGTCGCCCCGAAAGAGGAGCGACGCGTACTTTGGTACGCGAGCGACGGCTTGAGGGGCGAGATGGGGTGCTTGGGGCCGGCGCAGCGTCAAGCCTGAAGGTGGTCTTGGATGAGATCGCAGATGGCTCGGGCGTCGTTGATGTTGATGGCTCGGGTCGCAAAGCCGGCGTCGAAGGCCTGACGCGCCAGGGCTTCGTTGCAGGCAAGGGCCAGCGTGTGACCGTCGACCAGGTCGAGCGAGCTCTTGCCGCGCAGACGGTCGACACCGGAGCGCGCGACGACGATGTTGTCGAAGCCCTCGGTCTTGTAGCCCTCGATGATCACCACGTCGACATCGTTGTAACGCGACAGCAGCTCGCGCGCGGGCATCTCGTCCTCCTCACGCGTGTCGGCGTACTCCGCCCAGCGCGTGGCGCAGATGAGGCCCACGTGCTTGGATCCGGCCTGGTGATGACGCCAGGTGTCCTTAGCGGGCACATCGATATCAAAGCCGTGGTGCCCGTGATGCTTGAGCGAACCCACGCGCAGGCCGCGGCGGGTGAGCTCGGCAATGACCTTCTCGACGAGCGTGGTCTTGCCCGAGTTTTGGTAGCCGATAAACGCGATCGCGGGGACAGCCGGAGTAGGAGCTACGGGCGCGACGGCGACGGGCGCGCTTGTGAGTGTGGCACCGTCAGCGGCCACGGCCTCAACAGCAGCGGCCTGACGCTCTGCACGATCCCACACGCCCGAGCGGCCGCCCTCCTTGTGCAGCAGGCGCACGTCGACGATCTCCATGCCGCGATCGACGGCCTTGCACATGTCGTAGATGGTCAGACACGCGGCACTCGCGCCGGTCAACGCCTCCATCTCGATACCCGTCTTGCCCGTCACGCCGGCCGTGACCAGTACGTGAAAGCCAACCTGCCCGTCCGCGCGCGCCGGCGCCCAGCCCTCGGGCACGTCATCGACAGGCGTTCCCGCCGGAGCGATGGGCGCAATGTCGCACTTGCTCTTGGTAATGAGCAACGGATGGCACATGGGGATAATGTCGCTCGTGCGCTTGATGGCCATAATGCCCGCCACGCGCGCGCAGGCAAGCACGTCGCCCTTTTTGGCGCGGTCCTGCAGCACCATAGCCTGCGTCTCGGGGTGCATGAGGATGGTGCCCTCGGCGATGGCGATGCGATGGGTCTCGGCCTTGTCGGACACGTCGACCATGCGTACCTCGCCCTTGGCGTCCACATGCGTCAGCTCGTCGCGACGGGCGTCGCGGGCGGACTCGGTGGCAGTGCTGACAGACGGCTGCGCGGACGCGTCGGCGTTGCCAGCATTCGCCGCAGCCGTGGCTTTGTGGGCAGACATCGCGGCCCTGCGAGCGGCCTTGGTGGCATCGGCGTACCTGCTCTTGGCCATATGATCATCCTCCGATTTGGGACATAAATCGTTGCGTGCCCTCAATTATCGCGTGTTCCTGCGATTTGTGGGCCACGGCATCGCGCCAAATCGAAAGTACCTGCATATCATCACCACGGCGCAGCGCCTCACGCACCGAATACTCGGCATCGCTGAACAGGCACGGACGCACGTTGCCATCGGCCGTCAGGCGCAGACGGTTGCAGTTCGCGCAAAAATGGTTGGACATGGCGCTAATGAAGCCAACCGTTCCCGCCGCGCCCGGAAAGTGCCAATAGCGCGCAGGGCCCGCGCCGGCAGGAGCGTCGTTGATGTCGAGCGGCTCGAGCTCGCCCAGTCCCGCCGCGGTGGCCCCGGCATTGATGCGCGCCCGCAGCTCGTCGCTCGGCACGGTATCGCTCGCGTCCCACAGCTCGGGATTGAGCGCGGGCGCATGCGGGTCCACAGCGCAATGCGAGCTGGTGCGCTCGTCGCCGATGGGCATGTATTCGATAAAGCGCAGGTGGATAGGGCGGTCGAGCGTGAGCCGCGCGAGGGCCGCTACATCCTGGTTGAGCCGGCGCACTACAACGCAGTTGACCTTAACGGGCTCAAAGCCCCAAGCCAGCGCCGCGTCGATGCCAGCCATGGTCTGCTCGAGTCGACCCAGGCGCGTGATCTTTCCAAAGAGCGTAGGGTCGAGCGTGTCGAGCGAGATGTTAACGCGGTTAAGTCCCGCCTCTTTGAGCTGCGGCGCCAGCTTGGGCAGCAGGGCGCCGTTGGTGGTGAGCGAGATGTCCTCGATCTGCGGAATCGCGCGGATATCACGAATGAGCGGAATAATACGGCGGCTGACCAGCGGCTCGCCGCCCGTCAGACGCACGCGGCGAATGCCCTCCCCCGCCACCAAGCGCACAAAGCGGGCGATTTCCTCGGCGCTGAGCAGCTCGTCGTGCGCGCGGGGCGCCACGCCATCGGCCGGCATGCAATAGATGCAGCGGAAATTGCACTTGTCGGTAACGGCAATGCGCAGGTAGTTGATATCGCGGCCAAAACCGTCATGTTGCACGTGCCCGTCCACGCAGCCCTCCCCTCGCGCGGCGTTTTATTCTTCGGAAAACATAATACCCCACGAGAGAATCATGCCGACACCCGTACGACAGGACAGGTCGCTTTGAGCAAAACGGGCTTTCCAAACCCATCCTCAGCACAGACCATCACAACATTCGATACTTTTCCCGTTTTTGGCGAAAAACGTCGAATGTTGTGATGGTTTGTCTGCCCACGGCACCCCGCAGAAGGACCAAAGCGCCTCTAAAGGCCGCCGTCCCAGTGCCGAATCACGAATTCTCGCAGGTCGTTTTGACGTTTCTGGAACGCTTCGCTTCGGTCGCACTTGAGACCCATAGCGAGTGCGATAGCGTTCATCGCCCGATGCAATTGCAGCTGATGGGCAAACTGAGTCCCGGTGAGGACGATCATCCTAAAGCCCAGCGCGCTCAGTACGGTCATACGCTCCGCATCCGACGCGCTGCGCTGTTTATCAAGATGGTCCGAGCCGTTGTATTCAATCCCCGTACCGCTCGCAGGCGCATATACGTCGATCTCGAAATACCCGGCCTTTGCGAGATATTTGAACTCGTTGGAAACATCGACCCGATGGTTGAGCTCGATCTTGGCGTATCCCAGCCCGCCCTGGGAACGTTTTGCTACGACCATGATTGCGGTGGCCGTCTCCATGGGCGACCGCGCGCCATCGTGCACGCGCTTGAGCACGGCGGCCGCGCGTATAGCCCCCTGACGAGATCGGTTCTCATTGCAATAGGCAATCAAGTCGGCAACGGTATACCTCTGCCCCATCTCGATATAATCGCCTGTCGACAGATGATTCAAATGGTATCGGGCACAGATTTCGTAGCCATATTCCAGCTGCTCGGGCTCACTCATCCACGAACCCGCTTGGACAAAGCACATGACCTCATCAACCACCAGAAGGCCCTCTGCCACCTCGATAAGATGGCCCGGAGGTACCGGCGCCCCAAACACGTGGCACCTAAATCCAGCCGGCGTCGAGCGCTCAAAATCGAAGTTGACGAGCGTGTCGACATGATCGAGCTCTTCTCGTGGAATACCGAGCGAAACCAGATAGTCGGTAACGATCCCAGCTGCCGTTGAAGCCCTCAGCCCTTTGGCATCGAGCCCCAATTTGGGCAGGCTCGCGGTCGGCTCCGCGTCGTTGGCAAGCGAGTCCTCATCGTATAGGCTGCTTGCTCGCGAGAGCGGCTCGGACGGGCGCGCCACGTTGTGGTACAGCCAGGCAGTCTTATGGGACAGGACGATCGGCAGGTCCATGAGCCCTCCAATGGAGTCGGATAACCAACCTTATTCCCCTGCCCACGGGTCCGCACACCTTCGTGCGCAAGAAAGCGATTCCACCCAGTCGAGTGGCAGAAAAACCATCACAAGATTCGATGCTTTTCCCGATTTTGGCAAAAAACGTCGAATGTTGTGATGGTTTGAGGCGAAGTGAGGGGCACGGAGGGGTCAAAGCATCGTGCTCGAACGGGTTAATCCAGCTCTTTTAAGCCATGCGCCAGCTGCCAGTACTCGCCGTGCTGGGCGAGCAGCTCTTCGTGCGTGCCGCGCTCGATGATGCGGCCGTGTTCGAGGACCATGATGGCGTCGGCGTCGCGGACGGTGGACAGGCGATGCGCGATCATAAACGTGGTGCGTCCGCGCATGATGCGGTCCATACCGCGCTCGATGAGCTTTTCGGTACGCGTGTCAATGGAGCTCGTGGCCTCGTCCAGGATGAGCACCGGCGGATCGGCGACGGCCACGCGCGCGATGGCGAGCAGCTGACGCTGACCCTGCGACAGGTTGGCGCCGTCGGCCGTGACCGGTGTGTCGTAGCCCCGCGGCAGGCGGCGGATAAACGAATCGGCGCAGGCGGCCTCGGCAGCGGCGCGCACCCCCTCGTCGGTCGCGTCGAGCTTGCCAAAGCGGATGTTCTGCGCAATGGTGCCGCTAAACAGGTGCGTGTCCTGCAGCACAATGCCGAGCGACCCGCGCAGGCTGGCCTTGGCAATGTGCTTGACGTCGATGCCGTCGTACGTGATCTCGCCGTCATCGACCTCGTAGAAGCGGTTGATGAGGTTGGTGATGGTCGTCTTTCCGGCGCCCGTCGAGCCCACAAACGCGATCTTTTGCCCTGGCTTGGCAAACAGGTTGAGATCCGTGAGCACACGGGTGCCCGGCACGTAGGAAAAGTCCACGGCATGGAAGCGCACGTCGCCGGCAAGCGGGACCAAGCCGCACGTGAGCTCGGTGCCGTCGGCGGCCACCGCGCGGCCCGACTCATCAACGGCTGCCACGTCATGCAAGTGCCCGTACGCGCCCACGCCCTGGCCCTCGGGAATCTTCCACGCCCACGCGGCGTCGCCCGTCTGCACCAGCTCCACGCAGCCCTCGTCCACCTCGGGCTTAAGGTCCATAGCCGCAAACAGGCGCTCGGCACCGGCCAACGCATTGAGCAAGAAGTTGCCCAGCTGCGTAAACTGGTTGATGGGCATGGCCGCCTGGCGAACGAAGACCAGGTAGCTTGCAAGCGCGCCCACATCGGCCAGGCCCTTGATGCAGAGCATGCCGCCCGCCACGGCGACGATGGCATAGTTGACGTAGCCAATCACGACGGTCATGGGCACCATGGAGTTAGCATAGCTCACGGCGGCGGTGCCGGTGCGGCGAAGCTCGTCGTTGCGGCAGGTGAAGCCGGCGACATTCGCTGCCTCGCGGTTAAAGACCTTGATGACCTTTTGGCCCGAGACCATCTCTTCGATATATCCGTCCAGGTCGCCAAGCGATGCCTGCTGGGCGGCAAAGAAACGCTTAGAACGCGCGCCCGAGTAGCGCGCATACAGCACAATGGCCGCATCGCACACGAGTGTGATAATCGTGAGCTGCCAGTTAAGGATGATGAGCATGGCCGTGGTGCCCACAACCTGAATGGCGGCCTGAATCACGTTGGCAAAGCTGTTGTTAAGCGCCTCGGAGACGGTGTCGACGTCGTTGGTGAAAAAACTCATGATGTCGCCCGAGCGCGTGCTGTCAAAATAACTGAGCGGCAGCGTCTGGATGTGCGCGAACAGGTCGCGGCGAATATCGGACACCACGTGTTGGGCCGCGCGCACCATGATCTGTGAGTAGCCCAGGGCCGAAAGCACGCCCGCGGCGTAGATGATCGCCGTCAGGATGACCTGCTTGGCGAGCAGTTCCTCCCCGCCCGTGGCCAAACCGTTAACGATGGGGCGCACCATGTAGGTGCCGGCGAGGCTCGCGATGGCGGCAACGGAGGCGAGCACGCCCACCGCGAGCAACGAGAACTTGGCATGCCCCATGTAGGAGAGCAAGCGGCGCACGGTGCGCTTGAGGTCGGCCGGGCGTGCTTGGGCTGCGGTCTTAGGCACGGCGCTCACCCCCTTCCAAGGGTGATCCGCATGCGACGGAGGAAAACGGACCATTCGCGCAGCCATCGTCGCTGCCGTCGCCGGCGTCCGCGTTCCCCGCAAACTCCATCTGCGAGGCGTAAATCTCCTGGTAGATGTTGTCTCCCGCCAGCAGTTCCTCGTGCGTACCCACGCCGTGGACACGACCGTCGTCCAACACCACAATGCGATCGGCATCCATGACGCTCGCGATGCGCTGGGCGATGATGAGCACGGTCGTATCGGGGATCCGAGCGATGTGCTCGCGAATCTTAGCGTCGGTCGCCATATCGACCGCGCTGGTGGAGTCATCAAAAATGAGCACGCGCGGATGCTTGAGCAGCGTGCGCGCGATGCACAGGCGTTGCTTCTGGCCACCCGAGACACCGGCGCCGCCTTGGCCCAACTCGCCGTCCAGCCCGCCGATGCGATCAAGGAACTCGTCCACGCACGCCGCGCGGCAAGCCGCGAGGAGCTCATCGTCCGACGCCTGCGGATTGCCCCACTGCAGATTCTCGCGCACGGTGCCCGTAAACAGCACGTTCTTTTGCAGCACAATGCCCACGGCGTCGCGTAGGGTCGCGAGGTCGTAGTCACGCACGTCACGTCCGCCCACAAGCACGGCGCCCTCGGTAGCGTCGTACAGGCGCGCAATCAGCTGCACAAGTGAGCTCTTGCCCGAGCCCGTGCCGCCGAGGATGCCCACCGTCGAGCCGCTCTCGATGCGAAGGTCGATATGCTCGAGCACATCCTCGGCTGCATCCGCGCGGTATTTAAAGGAAACGTCGCGAAACTCGATACTGCCGTCCGCTGGCGCCGCAATCGCGAGGTCTCCCGCGGGGTTGGCGATAAAGGGCTCCTCATCGAGCACCTCGGCGATACGGCCCACACTCGTGAGAGCGCGCGTGAGCAGCAAAAACACATTGGAAATCATCATAAGCGAGTTCATGATCAGCAGCACGTAGCTCATAAAGCCCGTGAGCGAGCCCACGCCCAGCTTGCCGGCGAGAATCATGCGGCCGCCAATCCACAGGATGGAGAGCGCAGCCACGTACATCGACAGCTGAAACACCGGCAGGTTGAGCACGGCGGTGCCGAAGGTCTTGGTCGCCGTGCCGGCGAGCTCGGTATTGACGGTGTCGAACTTGGCCCCCTCGTGCTCGGTACGAACGTAGGCCTTGACGGCACGCACGGCGGTGAGGTCCTCCTGTACCACGCCGTTGAGGTGGTCCATCGAGGTCTGGAGTTGGCGGTAGAGCGGACTGACGCGATAGGTGATGGCGCCCAGTACGATTGCCAGCACGGGCAAGATGATCGCAAAGACGGTGGCGAGCGGGCGCGACAGCATCAGCGCGTAGATAAGGCCGACGATAAGCGTCACCGGGCCGCGCACCATAGGGCGAAAGCCGTTGCCCACAGCATTTTGGATAACGGTGATGTCCGTGGTCATGCGGGTGACGAGCGAGCTGGCGTCGTAGTTGTCCAGGTTACCAAAAGCGAGCGTCTGAATCTTTTTGTACTCGGCCTCGCGCAGGTTAGCGCCTAGGCCCGAGGCAACGCGGGCGGACGTGCGGGCATAACCCAAGCCCAGTACCAGCGAAAGCGCAGCGCACACCAACATGTACGCGCCCTGCAGCAGCATGTAGTTGATATCACCCGCAGGCACGCCCACATCGATGATGTTGGCCATGATGACCGGGATAAACAGCTCGAGCACCGTCTCGACCGACACAAAGAACACGCCGAGGATGGCATCGCGACGGTATGTCCCTAGATAGGAAAACAGTATTTTGAGATTGCGCACGCAGGTTCAACCCCCATCAAACGTTGTTCGCAAACGCACGTATTATTGCGCGCCGAATAATGGTGTCAAGTATTCCGAAATCGTTTTCTGCAAGGTTAGCGCCGGCGACGAGTTCTCGTGATGTGTGTCCATATTCACTCGGAATAATGGTGCGCGAGACTTTTTCGCTCCGGCGTCATCACAAACCTTGACTCTACAATCGTTATAGGGTTTTCACTACACTGGTACGTAAACAAACCCGGCCAGAAAGCCCCACCCATGGTACACGACCTCACACGCGGCAATGTCCTCAAGACCATTGCCGTCTTTGCCCTGCCCTATATGCTCTCGTACTTTTTGCAGATGCTCTACGGCATGGCCGACCTGTACATGATGGGGCAGTTTAGCGGCGCTGCCGGCATCACCGCCGTGGGCAATGGCGCGCAGACGCTCTATATCATTACCGTGACGCTCGTGGGCCTGGCCATGGGAACGACGGTCATCGTCGGCCACGCCGTAGGCTCGCGCCGCTTCGACCGCGCCGAGACCGCCATCGGCAACACCATCACGCTCTTTATGGGCGTCTCGGTGGTGCTGGCCGTTGTCCTGCTCGCACTGTGCCCGCAGATCGTGGCGCTCATTGGCACGCCGGCCGAAGCGGTCGAAGGCACTGCCGCCTACCTGCGCATCTGCTTTGTAGGCATTCCGTTTATCGCCGCATACAACATCCTCTCGGCCATCTTTCGCGGCCTGGGCGATTCGCGCTCGCCTATGTACGTGATTGGCGTGGCATGCATCATCAACATCGCACTCGATTTTCTGTTTATCGGCCACATGGGGCTCGGCCCCGTGGGCGCGGCGCTTGGCACGGTGACCGCGCAGACGGCCAGCGTTGCCCTCGCGCTCGTGTGGCTCAAGAGCCGTCGCACGAACATCCACGTTAAGCGTAGCGACCTGCGCCCCCAGCACGAGGTGCTCGGCAGCATTCTTAAGATCGGCGTGCCCGTGGCCGTGCAGGACGGCTGCATCCAGGTGGCGTTTATGTTTATCACCGTCATTGCCAACCATCGCGGCCTGGTCGACGCCGCCGCCGTGGGCCTGGTCGAAAAGATGATCAGCTTTTTGTTCATTGTGCCGAGTTCCATGGGTGCCACCGTCAGCGCGCTCACGGCGCAAAATGCCGGCGCGGGCAAGGGCGACCGCGCGCGTCGGGTGCTCAAGGACGCCATGACCATCTCGGTAGTGTACGGCTGCCTGATCACGGTGCTGATGTGGCTGGTGGCGCCGGCGTTTATCGGCTTTTTTGCCAAGGACCCCGCGGTGGTCGCGGCCGGTACCGGCTATATGCGCAGCTATATTTTCGACGCGATTTTTGCCGGCATCCACATTTGCTTTAGCGGCTTTTTCGCTGCATACGGCAAGAGCTACATCGGCTTTGCGCACAACGTGCTGGCCGTGGCGCTCATTCGCGTGCCGGGCGCGTGGCTACTGTCGAACGCCTATTCCGATACGTTGTTTCCCATGGGCATCGCTTCGCCGTGCGGATCGATTTTGTCGGCAGTCATCTGTGTTGTCGCGTTTACCGTGCTCAACCGGCGCGGGGCTTTTGACAAGCTGGTAGCGTAGCGGGGCGACGCGAGCCTGGCGCCCTCCCCGACCCCATTGAAAGGAGCTGTCCTGTGACCGACTCGCCAACTGAACATACCGAGGGCCTGCTCCGAATTGGCGAGGTGGCGCGTCTGTTTAACCTGAGTGTGGGCACGCTGCGCCATTACGAGCAGATGGGCTTGCTGGACCCGGCGCACATCGATCCGACGAGTGGGTACCGCTACTACGGATCGCGGCAGCTCTCCACCCTCAACACCATCAGCCACCTGCGTGTTCTCGACTTGCCGTTGGCGCAAATCCGCGAGTTTGTGACCACGCGCGATGTGGACCTCATGCAGCGGCAGCTAGCTCAGCAGCAGGAGCTCATCGAGCGCAAGCGCCGTGAACTTGAACGCGTGTCGCGCAAGATCGATAACCGGCTTGCGCTGCTGCATGATGCCCTGAACACCGAGCTCGATACCATCTGCACAATCGATGCGCCCGAGCTCCGCTGCGCTGTGCTGCGTGAACGCGTCAACCCTACCGACGCCTATGCGCTGGAGTGGCAGATTCGTCAGCTGCAGAAGGGCCAGCACGAGACCTTTGTTTTTCTGGGCAACTTAGGCGTCGGGATTAGCGCCGAGCGCCTGGCCGGCGGCGACTTTGACGGCTACGACGAAGTCTTTCTGCTGCTGGATGACACGGACGATTACCTACCTGGGCGATGTCGAAGTACGTCCCGCCGCGCGGTGTCTGACGGTCAGCTTCCGCGGCACGCACGGTCAGGCGGCCCCGCGCTATGAGCGCTTACTCGATTACATGCACGAGCGCGACCTGTCCCCCGCCGGTCCCTCGCGCGAAATCGCCCTCATCGACGACATCATCAGCGACGACCCGGGAGCGTATGTGACGAGGATCGCGATACCGGTCCGCTAATCACTACCATTTATCGAGCAATTCCATCCATTTACCTTAATCCGAATTAGATTGTATTTTGTAGCAAATAAAATGACAGCATATTGCCCCCCATAGGCAGGAGACATTATGCCCAGAGTTCAATCACGTCGCTCGTTTCTTCTCGGCCTAGCCTCGATCATCGGCTTATCCGCGTCACGCCCAACAAGAGTATTCGCTGCCGACTCAAACTCATCCGTCGCTTTTACATCAGACCTAGCACAAGACTACGCGCTTTCCCTGTTGCCCATCGTCGACGGATCCGCGAACTTAGAGATCGAGCAAATCGTTCCCGTATGCCAACAAATCGGCCTTATCTGTGGCTATGAAATCAGTGTCACAAGGGAAGGAAGCCCTTACGGTTATTTAATACTTGACGCATCATATCCTGGGCTTCTGAAGGAGATAACCCTCGGCGATACCATTCTTCCGATTTCAGCTTCTCTATCAAACGTCATTTCAACTTATTCCGGCCAACAGGCCACAAACCCAACAGTACTAATTTCGTACAACGATATTGAATATGGAACTTTGGTGCCAGGAACTAGAGACTGTGTAACCAACTATAACAATATACGGTCTGTCCCGATTGTCACCGAAAAGGGTATAGCACCTCAAAGCAATAACCCAACTTCATGGGATGCTGTCATTATCAATGAAGATGACTTGATGTTGCATTTCCAAATAGACGATTTAAACGGAATACCGTTCCGAGGAGTCTCGGAATCATTAGTTGAAGCCCGCACTAATAAGTATGCATGCGTCGTTTCTGCCTTGTACGCTGTATCAATGCATTACGGTCTCACCAGTTCAAACGCTAATCAATTTAATCCCGATTATTATAAAGAAATATGGAACGTCACTGGCACAACAACGTATAAGACCAATGATCAGGGCGTCGAGTACGGAAGCACGATCATCCCAGATGGAATTGTTCCGTTTAAAAGTCTTGCCGCTCAAAAGGGTAGAGCACTTAATACTCAATTTTTCGGTTATCAGCCTCAATTCGCTCAGTACAGAGCAACTATCGATCAAGGGAATATCGGCTTGTATCATATGTGGATCAACAGCCGAAACAGTGAAGGATCCGTCGAGCTATCAGGTCATACGGTCACGGTAACTGGCTATTTTACTGGGCATAATGGAAGCTCTGGCATCGAACTGCAGTGGCTCGAAGTATTCGACGGATGGAACACTTATCCCCGAGCGATTAACTATGCAACGCCCAATATGGTCAAATTGAACGGAACAGTCTTTTGGTAGACCGGATGGCACCATCAAAATGCTATGGCACCACGGCCTTTGCCCTGGTTACGATATTGGTGATTTTCGCTATGTTTGCATCCGTTTCTTCATGCACAGATAGAGCCCGCTATAGCGGAGGAGATGATTACCTTGTCTTTGGAGCCGGCAGCGTTCATTCTATTGAGGGAACGGAACTCGTAATCCAAACAGACAACAGTCCCCGCTACACCGACGCTGGAAAGCAAACCCGGATTACATTCCCCTCATCTGGCCGAATCAAAGACAAGCTTTCCCAAATCAAAGTTGGGACAAGAGTTTCCTACTCACGCTTTGAGTCGGTAGACGCATCTGGATCATACGAGGGAAACGATATCGAAATTGAACAGGCAAACACTATAAGGAGATGTTGAGGAACTGAGCCTCTGCGCAGTTCCTCAACAAATCATTATGCCTCCGGGACCCTACCCGTCGCCAAAATCTGTTCAAGTACCGCCTCATCCAGCACGGGTACGCCCAGCTGCTCGGCTTTGGTGAGCTTGGAGCCCGCTTTGGGACCGGCGACCAGATAGCTCGTCTTCTTTGAAACACTGCCCGAAACCTTAGCGCCGAGCACCTTGAGCGCCGCGCCCGCCTCGTCGCGGGTGCGATTGACGAGCGTGCCGGTGAGCACGAAGGTCAGGCCCGCAAGCGGCTGCGCGTCGGCGAGCTCGCCCGCCACGCCGGCATCGGCTGCGGCCTGTGCATGTGCGGCGCCAAGGTCGACCTCGAGCGACAGGCCCGCCTGGCGCAGACGTTCCAGCACGGCAAGGTTCTCGGGCACGGCCAGGAACTGCTTGACGCTCGCCGCAATCTTGGGACCGATGCCCTCGCACTCGGCGATGTCCTCTTCGCTCGCCAAGATAAGCTTGTCAATCGACAGGAATCGCTCGGCGATGACCTCGCCCACGCTCTTGCCCACGTGGCGGATGCCCAGGGCAAACAGCACGCGACCGAGCGGCTGGCTCTTGGACTTGTTGAGCTCGGCGATGATTTTCTCGGCCGTCTTGAGGCCCACCGGAATGGGATCGCCCTTCTTGACGCCCTTTTTGCTGTTGGAGCTGGCATAAGTGCGCCCCGTGTCCAGGCCGGCGATGTCGTCGACTGTGAGCTGGTAGAAGTCCGCGACATCGTGGATCAGCCCGGCGGCAATCATCTTGTCGACGATCTCGTCGCCCAGGCCGTCGACGTCCATGCAGCCGCGGCTCACCCAGTGGAGCAGGCGCTCCTTGAGCTGGGCGGGGCAGTCGATGGAGACGCAGCGGTAGGCCACCTCGCCGTCCTCGTGGACCACGGGACTACCGCACACGGGGCAGACCTCGGGCATGTGCCAGTCGACCGAATCGGCCGGGCGCTTGTCGAGCACCGGGCCCACGACCTCGGGGATTACGTCACCTGCCTTGTGCACGATGATAGTGTCGCCCTCGCGCACGTTTTTGCGGCGAATCTCGTCGATGTTGTGCAGCGTGGCGCGCGCGATGGTGGAGCCGGCAACCGTCACTGGGTCGAACTCGGCGACCGGCGTGAGCACACCGGTGCGGCCCACCTGGATGCGGATTTCGCGCAGGACGGTCTGCTTTTCCTCGGGCGGAAACTTAAAGGCAATGGCCCAGCGCGGCGCGCGGGCGGTAAAGCCCAGGTCGAGCTGCTGCTGAAAGCTGTCCACCTTTACGACCACGCCATCGATGTCGTAGTCCAGGTCACCGCGGTGCTCGAGCGCCTGGGCACAGAACTCGTGGACCTCGGCCGGCGTGGCGCAGCGAGCCACGTTGGGGTTGACGCTAAAGCCGGCGTTGCGCAACCAGTCGAGGAACTCGCGCTGGCTGTGGACGTGCAACGGATCGGTATCGGCGATGGCATAGATAAAGGTGGCCAGGTCGCGGCGCGCCGTGACCTTGGGGTCCTTTTGGCGCAGGCTGCCGGCGGCGGCGTTGCGCGGGTTGGCGAAGGGGTCGCGGCCCTCGGCATCGGCCTCGTCGTTCAGACGAACAAAGCTGCCCTTGGGCATGTAGACCTCGCCACGCACCTCGATGGTGCGCTCGCGGTCGGCGCCCATGTGGGCGAGCGCCGGCTCGGAAAGGTGCATGGGCACATCCTTGATGGTGCGCACGTTAAGCGACACGTCCTCGCCCGTGGCGCCATCGCCACGTGTGGCCGCACGTACGAAGGTGCCGTTTTGGTAGGTAAGCGCCACACCCAGGCCGTCGATCTTAAGCTCGCAGGTATAGGTGACGCTGCCGGCACCGAGCGCATCCTCGGCGCGCTGGAGCCACGCGTCGAGCTCGTCCAGATCCATGGCATCGTCCATGGAATACATGCGCGCCATATGCGTGACCGGCGTAAACTGCTCGCTCACGTAGCCGCCCACGCGCTGGGTATAGCTGTCGGGCGTTACCAGATCGGGGTAGGTCGCCTCGATTTCCTGCAGCTCAACGAGCATTTTGTCAAAGGCGGCGTCCGTGATCTCGGGCGCATCGAGCATGTAGTAGCGATAGGCGTGGTAATCGAGCTCGTGGCGCAGCTCGGCCGCGCGCGCTGCCGCCTGGGCACGGGCGTCGGTCGGTGCGGCGGCATCCGCGCTCGCGGGCGTTTCGGTATCGATGTCCACACCGTCACCAAACAGGCTCGATTGCTCCATAGCGGCACTCCTTCGCTCGATTTCAAACGGATACAAGAGTACCACCGGTCGCAACGGGGCCGAATAGCCCTTTCGAACCGCACCGAATCGGCAGCCACCAGACCGGGGTGGACAATTAGTTCAGATACGTATAAATCCTAGAGCTGGATCAGGCACGAACACCCCTGTTTCAACTAATTTGAGCCCCTCGAAACCATGTAAACGTCCCACTCTCCCTTCCAAACACCCATTCGAGCCCCATCCCAATCAAAAATTGCTCAAAACGCATCCCAAGCTGCCCCAGATTTATACGTATCTGAACTAACTGTCCAGACCATTACGAACCAGGCCTCTTGCCAGCCACAAGTGATCCGTTTTCCTCCGCCCCCAACGGATCAATAAGAAAAGAGGGGCCGTCCCGCGTTGGCGGAACAGCCCCCCTCTGGCATCGGTATGTGCGATACGGCTCGTTAGAAACCCTGACCGTAGCCTTGACCCTGGCCCTGGCCCTGCTGGCCCAACAGCTCCTCCAGATACTGACGCAGCTGCTCATCGGTAATACCGCCGTTGCCGGTGTCGGTCGCGCTGTCGTCCTGTTGCTGGTTCTGCAGCTCCTCGTCGGAGCCCAGCTCAACGGTGACCTTCTTCTCGTCCTTGCCGCGCACGAGCGTGATCTCGACCTTCTCGCCCACCTCGTGGCTGCGCAGCGCGATGATCAGGCCATCGGCGCTCGTAATCTCGTCGACGCCCAGTTTGGTAATGACATCGCCCTCTTGGATGCCAGCCTTGGCGGCGGGACCATCCTCGACGACACTTGCCACATACGCGCCGCTATCGGTGCTCAGCTTGTTGGTGCGAGCGTTAAGCGCATTGACGCTCGAAAGCGTAGCGCCCATGTACGGATGCACCGGCGTCTTGCCGTCGATAATCTGGTCGGCAATGTTCTTGGCGTAGTTAACGGGAATAGCAAAGCCCACGCCCGAGCTGGAGCCCGAGTAGCTCTCGATGAGCGAGTTGATGCCCACGAGCTCGCCGTTGTCATTAACGAGCGCGCCGCCGGAGTTGCCCGGGTTGATGGCGGCATCGGTCTGGATCATGTTGGCGTAGATGGTGTTGCCGCTGGTAGAGCTCATGGCCGTGGAGCGATAGAGCGCCGAGACGATACCCGTGGAGACAGACTGCTCGTTGCCGAACGGCGAACCGATCGCCATGACCCACTCGCCCACGTTGAGCTTGGAGGAGTCGCCGATCTCGATCGGGGTGAGCCTGGAGGCATCGGCGTCCTTGAGCTTGATGACGGCCAGGTCGCTCGAGGCGTCGTTGCCCACGAACTCGGCCTCATAGGTGGTGCCGTCGTCCATGGTAACCACGTACTGGTCATAGCCATCGACCACGTGGTTGTTGGTGAGAATATGGCCCTCGGTATCGAGCACAACGCCCGAACCGACGCTGCCCGAGCTGTCCGACTCGTCGGCAGACTGCGAAAGCGAGCCATTCTGGCTACCGCTCGAAGTGGCGGTAATGGAAACCACGGAGGGCAGGGCCTTAGCAGAAACGGCCTCGGCCAGCGTGGTGTCCTCTGAGTCAATGGTGATCTTTTGCGTCGATGAACCCGAAGCACCCGCCGTCACGGCATTCTTGCCGCCACCGATATCGAGCGTGCCACTCATAATGAGCGCGATGACCAGCAGGGCGCCGCAGGCACAGCCGGCGAGTGCCGTAATAAAGATCGGCAGCTTTTTGGTCTTGGTCTTGACCACTGTGTGCTTGTTTACAACCTGCTGGCTGCCCAGCGGCTTGCCGGTCTGCGTGTCGTAGGCCTGCACGTAAGGAATGTTGCTGTCGGCAGGCGTCGACTCCACCTGCACGCGCGGCTGCTGCTGGGTCTCGCCGGCGTTGCCCGCATCCTGGGGACGCTGGGAATCGTACTCGCTCATAGCTGCGATCCTTTCGTCAAATAACCAAAGGCCCGCCAAACATGTGGCGGGCCATCATTGTTCACGTTGAGTTGTACCCCAATATGCGGGCGCAAGTGTATGAGAACGCAATCTTTTAGGAAGGCTTAAGTTCTGTTGCAAATTCGAGAGGAACCCGCACCTGCGTCAAAACCACCGCAAAGGTGCCTATCCCCCTTGCAGTGGAAATCTAGTCCTTAAACAGATAGCCCACGCCGCGGACGGTGGTGATGTGTGCCGCGATCTGCGGACCCACCTTGGAGCGGATGCGTCGAATGTGCACGTCGACGGTGCGCGTGCCGCCGCAGTACTCAAAGCCCCACACGCGGTGCAGCAGCACCTCGCGGCTGTAGGCACGGTTGGGGTGCGTCGCCAAAAAGCTCAGCAGCGAGTACTCCATCAGCGTCAGGTCGATGGGCTCATCATCGAGCGTCACCTGGTAGGTAGCCAGGTTAATCTCAAGGTTGTCGATGTTGAGCACATCGTCGGCGGTGACGGTCTCCTCCTCGCCCATTAGGCGCTGCGCACGAGCCTTAAGCTCGTTGGGCGTCGCCGTGGGACACACAAAGTCGGCATGCGCGTGATTCGGCAGGCGCAAGGTACCGAGCGCCTCGTCGTCGACGATCACCAGCATGGGGACGCCACCGCGGTCGTCGAGCCACTTGGCAATCTGATCGATGCGGTCGCTGCGGATGCCATCGGAATCGAGGATCAGCAGGTCAAAGTCGTGCGCCGCAGTCGGCGAATCGGGGGTGGCCAGGCTCACCTCGACACCCAAGGTGGTCGTCAAGCTGCGGGCAAACTCGTGGAAGCGCGTCGTGCGCGCCATGAACAGGGCACTCTTTTCGGACATATCGGCCTCCAAAGAAATGAGCTCAATCGTACTGGAACAAGCCAGCGCGATTAGGAGTTCGCCAGGTAGTGCTTGATCTCCCACTCGGTAATCGTGGACTCAAACTTATGCCACTCGTCGCGCTTCTTTTTAAGGAAGAAACTGTGGATGTGCTCGCCGAGGGCATCCTTCATAAACTGCGAGTCCTCAAACACGTCGAGCGCCTCTTTGAGCGAGCGCGGCAGCGGCGTGTAGCCGGCCTCGACCATCTGGCGGTCGGTGAGCTTGAGCGTCTCGGCCGTTGCCTCGGGCGGGAGCTCCAGCTTGCGCTCGATGCCGTCCAGGGCAGCCGCCAGCGTGACGGCGTTGACCAGGTACGGGTTGGCCATGGGGTCGGGGCTGCGAAGCTCGATGCGCGTGGACAGCTGCTTGCCGGGCTTGTAGACCGGGATGCGGACCATGCTCGCGCGGTTGCGCAGGCCCCACGTGGCGTACTGCGGCACGGAGTCGCCACCCGTGGTGATGCGCTTGTACGAGTTGACCGTGGGGTTGGTGATGGCGCTGATCTCGCGGGCATGCGCCAGGATGCCGGCCATGTAGTGTTTGGCGATGTCAGAGAGGTGGTACTTCTCGTCGTCCTCGCCCCAAAAGACGTTGTTGCCGTCGTGGTCGAATAGCGACTGGCACAGGAACATAGCGCTGCCGTCCTCGCCTGCCAACGGCTTGGGCATAAAGGAGGCGTGGCAGCCGCTCTCGTAGGCCTGCTGCTTAATGATGAGTTTAGCCGTGGTGATGGCGTCGGACATGCTCAGGGCCTCGGCGTGGCGCAGGCTCATGCCGTGCTGCGAGCGACCGGCGGCGTGGAAGGTGTACTCCACGGGCACGGACATCTTCTCGAGCGTGAGGACCGTGTTGCGGCGCAGGTCGCGAGCGGCATCGCTTACCGAAAGATCGAAGTAGCCCACGTTGTCGAGCGGCTCGGGCGTATGCTCGTCGGGGAAGTAGTAATACTCCAGCTCGGCACCCACGTTGAGCAGGTAGCCGGCCTTCTCGGCCTTGTAAAACATGCGGCGCAGGGCATCGCGCGGGTCGCCGGCGAAGGGCTTGCGGTCGGGGGTGCAGACATCGCAGAACACGCGGGCAACGCCGTTATGGCTCGGACGCCACGGTAGAATCTGGAAGGTCGAAGCATCGGGGAACGCCAGCATGTCGGCTTCCTCGGGCGTGGCAAAGCCCTCGATGGCCGAGCCGTCAAAGCCAATACCCTCCTCAAAAGCGACTTCGAGGTCCTCGGGGCTAATGGCAAAGTTCTTGAGGCGGCCGAGAATGTCGACAAACCACAGACGCACAAAGCGGATGTCACGCTGCTCTACGGAACGGAGTACGTAATCGATGTTCTGCTGGTTCATGTCGCTCCCCTTTCTTTCGGGCGGGTTTCGACTGGTCTATATCGCAGATACTATCGCAGAAAAATGTTTCCGCAGGGTTAAAGCGTATCAAGCGCTCAAAAAACGTGTGTGAACAGGCAGTTGCGAACGAATGGTTAGCGCGAGGTTGATGCGCGATGTTCGATGTGGCCGGGGATCTCGATGCGTTTGGGCGCCAGCTTTGCGGCCTCGCCCACTGTAGTGGTAACAACGTCGATGCGCTCGGAGAGGCGCTCGACCACGCGCTCGGCGATTGTAAGGGTGTCTTGCGCGGCCGTGGTCACGCCGCCAAAGAGCACATGGTTCCAGGGGTAGTCGTCAAACGTCGCGATTTTGAGCCCCGCCGGCAGCGAGGGACCAAGCTGCGCCAGCGCCTCGGTCAGACGCAGGAAAACCAGGCCGTTGACAGCAATGAGGCCGAGCTTTTTGCCTGCATAGCCGCGGATGGTCTCGTCCAAGCGGCCGACGCCCGAGGCGCCACCGTCGGCCAGAGTGACGACCTCACCCGCAAGGCCGCGTCGCGAAAGTTCGTCGGCAAAGGCCTCGGCACGCTCGCGACGCACGGGGCTGTCGTCGCTTGCCTCGGTGAGCAGGCACAGGCGCTCGCTGCCTGCAGCGGCCAAGGCGTCTACCAGACCGGCGACCAGCTCACGGTTGTTAGATGTCACTAGATCGACACCGCCGTCGGCAACGTCGCGGTCGAGCAGCACGACGGGCAGACGTCCCGCTGCCGCGGCGATCGCCTCGTCATTGCCTCCGCAGGTGTTGACGACCAGGCCATCTACGCCAGCGTCGATAAGCCTGGTGAGCGACTCGGCCTCCTTGGCGGGGTCGTTTCCGCTAATGGCCGTCATGAGCGAGCAGCCGCGCGCGGCGGCGCTGGCGGAAAGCCCTTCGAGCATGGCGCTGGAGAACGGGTTGGCGATGTCGGCCAAGATCACGCCAATGAGGTTGGTGCGCGAGCTGCGCAGATTGCGCGCGGCGGCACGCGGGCGATAGCCGGTGCGCTCGATAACCGCCGCGATGCGAGCACGAGTCTCCTCGGTCATTTGCCCGGGGCGGTTGTTGAGGTAGCGCGAGACCGTGGCCGGACTCACGCCCGCCTCGGCGGCAATGTCCTTGATTCTCATCTGCGCCATAACGCACCCCGTTTCCCAATTGTCGGCGATCTGAGCCATTTTAGGCATTTTTTTAAAAATCTCGGTTGCAAAACGCTGTAGGTGAGTATACTACAACTCGAAACGAAACCGATTTCGTAAACCGATTTCGGCAAGCGTTGACACGCAGGTGCAAAGACGCACCCTACCGTCTTGGCACCTGCGTGCCAACGCCATATCAAAGGTGTACGCACGAGTAAAAGGAGCTGCGCGACCATGGGTAAAACGGTTCTTACCTTCGGCGAGATCATGATGAGACTCTCACCCAAAGACCACCTGCGTATTGAGCAGGCAACCGAGTTTGACGTCCGTTACGGCGGCGCCGAGGCCAACACTGCGCTTTCCCTGGCCTACCAGGGCGACAAGGCCGCTTACGTCTCCGTTGTCCCGGCCAACCGTCTGGGCGAGTGCGCCCTGCGTTCGCTGAAGGCCTACGACGTCGACACCACGCGCGTCGTGCGTCAGGGCGACCGCCTTGGCTCCTATGTGTTTGAGGTCGGTGCCTCGCAGCGCGGCAACGGTTGCGTCTACGACCGCAAGTACTCTGCCATCAACATGGCCAAGCGCGACGTCTTTGACTGGGACGAGATCCTCAAGGGCATCGATGTCTTCTATTTCTCCGGCGTGACCCCCGCCGTCTCCGATGAGATGGCCGCCGCCTGCAAGGATGCGCTCGCCGCCTGCCGCGCCAAGGGCATCACCACCGTGTGTGACGTGAACTATCGCGGCAAGATGTGGTCGCCCGAGAAGTCGCAGGCCACCATGAGGAAACTCCTGCCGCTCGTCGACATCTGCATCGCCAACGACGAGGATGCGCCTGCTGGCCTCGGTATGACCTGCGTCTCTGGCTCCCTTGCCCACGGCATCGAGGAGCGCGACACCTATGTCGAGATGGCCCGTCAGATCTGCGCCGAGTACGGCTGCAAGAAGGTCGCCTCGGTCGTCCGCAACATCTCCTGCGTCGAGCGCTCCATCTGGATGGGCATGCTCTTTGAGGCCGAGAGCGGCGAGCACTGGTTCTCCCCGGCTCACGACGTGCACGTACTCGAGGGCGTTGCCGCCGGCGACGCTTTCAACGCCGGCCTCGTCCATGCCCTCATCAACGACTTTGACCCGCAGGACGCTGTCAACTACGCGATTGCAGCCTCGATCCTCAAGCTCACTATCAAGGGCGATTCCAACTTGGTGACCGCAGACGAGATCGCAGCCGCGGCATCCGCCGCCGACGGTGGCACCCGCGTCGCACGCTAGTCCGTCTCCATTCCGCGGGCCGCAGCTTTCCAATCCCATACCCCTGCGGCCCGCTCCCCGATTCCTCCGGCCGGGCAAAACCACCAGTCCCATTCCGGTTTTGCCTGGCATTTCCTACATGACTGGTCGAGCAGCCGGTTTTGGAATTGCTTGAACCCCAAGCAGTGCCTCCGATAACCAATCCAAAATCGGCTCCTGACCAGCACATTTGGCAATCACGCGCCCATGCGCGCCACACATCGAAAGGAACATCATGTTCGATCAGTTCTACACCACGCTTGAGTCCCTGGGCATCGTGCCGGTCGTTGTGCTCGACAAGGTCGAGGACGCCGCTCCGCTCGCCCACGCCCTTATGGCAGCTGGCATGAAGTCCGCCGAGGTCACCTTCCGCACCGCCTGCGCCGCCGAGTGCATCGCCGCTATGGCCGAGGCCGAGCCCGAGATGTGCGTTGGCGCCGGCACTGTCCTGACCGTCGAGCAGGTTGAGCAGGCCCGCGCCGCCGGTGCCAAGTTCATCGTCTCCCCGGGTTACAACGAGAACGTCGTGAAGCACTGCATCGACATCGACCTGCCCGTCCTTCCCGGCACCGTGACCCCCTCCGAGGTTACCGCAGCCGAGAACCTGGGCCTCAAGGTCACCAAGTTCTTCCCCGCGTCCCAGTATGGCGGCCTGAGCACCATCAAGGCCCTCGCCGCTCCGTTTGTCGGTCACCGCTTTATGCCTACCGGCGGCGTGAGCACCGCCAACGTCGAGGAGTACCTGAGCTCCTCTGCCATCATCGCCTGCGGTGGCACCTGGATGGTCAAGCCGGCCCTGTTTGCCGACGGCGACTTCTCCAAGGTCGAGCAGATCGCCCGCGAGGCCATGGATGTCGTCAAGAAGGTCCGCGGCTAGGTTTAGCTCTCTATCGTGAAAGGGGGCGTACCCTAGACCTCGCCCCCTTTCTTTTAAAACGGCTCGGAAGCGCGCCGTTTCCGTCACGAGCAAGAACCAAAACCGTCTTGCATGCTGATAGAACGTGACGGAAGCGACACGCCCCCAAGCCGCTTTGCATACTCGGCTGGCAACCGCGCCCAGCCGAGCCACATCGACGAAAGCCGAGCCATCAAAACAGCTGCGGCGCCGTCTGGAGGAATGGACCCTTGCTTCCGGTCTTTTCCCCCAAGCGGCGCCGCAGCTTTGTGCCCCTATTTCACCGCAACTTATATGGGGATTGATTAGATGAACGAGTCTTTGGACAGCTCAAAATAGTCGGGATGCAAGGCGATAACCGGACCTTGCTCTTCGGGCATCAGGTGCAGGTGTGTCTCTGCCAGATAGCTCGCCGCGTCGGTATCGCCCCTCTTAATGGCCTCAAGAATCCGGCGATGCTGCCGACGAATCG